>Ga0154525_124_pt1 | contig 160154 bp, 150 predicted proteins | sample RifGroE2_FD_105668 | JGI IMG/M metagenome (GOLD analysis project Ga0154525, IMG submission 105668) | Firmicutes bacterium GWE2_51_13
CTTAATTCAAGCAACGATCTGACTCCAGATTCTTCTTTTTCAAAAAGTGGACGACTTCTCATTGCATTTTGCGACTTAGATAAAGAACACAAATCATTTCTTTTACAAACTGTTGTTCCGGATTATCTGCCTCTATTAATTGATAGAGACAAAGTAAGAGATTTTAATTTTCCAAGTAACTACAATGAAGATATTTGGGTAATGATTCTCAAAACATTGCTTGAAAATTCGACTGTGAAGGAAGAGTTCGAATAGCTATCAGGTCAGTCCTGTGTCTCCATACGTCGACACGTTCGCACGAAATCGAGCAGGACAGGCATATTTACTACCGGCTGTGATCGTGCGAACACGCCTGCATATGAAGACTACATTGAGAAATATCTGTAACTTTAGATGTGATTCGGATATGATTTCGGTAATGGAAACCGGGGGAAATGTTATGGCAAAAAGAAGAATATCAATTCTATTTGAGATTGTCATTTATGTAATTACTAGTTTTATTTTCTTGTATATTTTTACCGGTGTTTATCTATGGTCTATGGATATCGGATCAACAAACAGATTGCTATTTGGGATTTTGCTATCTATCCAGTTCTTAATAATCGAGATTTGGGTAATATTTAGAGAGTTTTCTTCTCGATATCCTAAAAAGGAAAAGACGATACTCTGAACTAACTTAATCGATTAATTAGCTCAAGAGGTCAGCCCGGTGTCTCCATACGTCGGCACGTTCGTACGAAATCGAGTATGGTAGGCATAGTTACTACTGGAAGTGATCGTTCGATCACAACTTCAAAAACTAGAAAAGGAGGGATTATCTTGAATGAAATTTCTTTTAGTTGGATTTTGATTATGTCTGGGGTAATTTTCGCACTACTTGGATATAGAGTAAATGACTATTCGCATCTTGTAAAAGATCGAAACATAATGCTTCATCGGAAACCGTCTTATCTATTTGTTGATTCAAATAAGGATAAAATCATGTATTCGACATTTGCTTTCCAAATCAGTGGCTATTTATTTATCATAAGTGGAATACTATTCTACCTAATAGAATTCCCCTATCTTCCTGGAACTATGAGTGACTTGATCGAAGAATTCAAAATTGTATTCATTTTGGGAACGTCATTTGCTGTTTTCCTTACAGTTGTAATAATGCTGTTTCTTGAATATAAAGCAAAAAATAGGTAATATGAAATTTTGAATGCGAGACTATAATTAGAATAATTGATCAATTAGCGCGTGTCTCCATACGTCGACTCGTTCGCACGAAATCGAGCAGGACAGGCATATTTACTACCGCTGTGATCGTGCGAACACGGCTGCATATGAAGACTACATTGAGAAATATCTTTTTGCTAAGGAAAGACCTTATCCCGACATACATTCAAATCATAGATTAAATGGTTAGATTAGACGAAGTGGAAACGGCAGCGAGATAAATTGAATCTGGATTCAAAATTGGAGGTAACCAATGAAACTCAATTTCATAACAAAGATAAAGAACGGTAAAAATATAGTCTTCGATGACAAATTTATAGTATGTTTGTCTGGCCAAAAAATTACCCTATTAAATCGTTCCAACTTTAGTGAGATTGCTTACTTCAGTGGTCTCAAGTACACATATGATGCTCAAATATCCCCTGATGGATCACTGTTATTAGCTAAGAGTAATCAAAACAATCTTCTAATATATTCACTGGATAAGTTAGTTTTAATTAAGAAAATTCCTGTAGGAAGTAATTGCACTCCTGGTGATAATGGATTTACTTTCTCTGAAACAGGTGAATACTTTTACAATATTATTACTAGAGAAGACTTATGTTGTGAATTAATAAAATATAGCACGGAGACATTTGAACCAACTGAAGTATTCTTTCGCGATCAAAGAGTAGTCATTAACGACATTGTATATTCAAAGTCAGCGAAAAAATATCTGTTAAATGGTTATGAACGTTCCGCAAATAATAGCGAAAATAATCAATCTTTCATTCTATGGTTTGATGGGAAATCATCTTTTGAACGTATCAATATAGATCAATTCATTTGGAATCTATTGTATGCGGAGAATCTGGGGATCTTTATTCTCTACGAAATACACGGAAAAATAACATTACTAGATGACGTTGGAAGAGTGATTAAGACTTTTAGTATATGTTCTAGTGAATCGAAAGCGATGAATTTTATCGATATTTTCACTCCTCAGACTCGAGAAAAACTTTTCTCAAGTGAAAATCAAGAAAAACTTAGGAATATGGAAAATATGCTATTAGGTAGTACGAACATTCAGATTGAAAATCTGTTTAGTATTACATTAACAGATAGCAACAAGATTCTAGTTGTTTCAAAGAACATTGGATTAACATCGGGGTGTGTTGAATTCTATGAGTTTCCCGAAATGAACAAAATTTCTGAGTATAAAACAAAAGAAGCCTTATTGAAGACAATGCTCATGCCAAAAAAACAACTTTGCTTAGTATCCAACAGGAGTTGTCAGATTTTTAATTACGATACTGTATTCGATCCTAGTGTAATAAACCCGGTTGAATAGATTGTTCTGTAGTAATACTGTGAATAGCTAAACTAGATGTCAAGCCTTAGTTAGAATTAATTACTCGGTCAGCCCATGTCTCCATACGTCGACACGTTCGCACGAAATCTAGAAGGGTAGGCTTAGTTAATACTGGAAGTGATCGTACGATCACGGCTGTATGTGGAGACCGAGTAAGTTTCATTCGCATGGATACTTGGGGTATTCTTCGCTAATAGAAAGAGGATAACATGATAAATGACAAAAAGAGTGAATTAATCTTTGGTATAGCAATTCTCGTTTGTCTTGGAGTTGCTGGTATACTCGCTTTCTGCATATCGAATAATATTATCGATATCGAAACCGCGAAATCATTTATGATTGTTCCCTTGATAATTGGTGGTTTATTATGTGTGTACTATCTGTACTTTAGAAATACCAATCCTATTTGGGTAGGTGTCACTTTAAGTATCGTTACTCTCGTTATTCCAATACTGATTCTAGTAGCACTAGTCAATACGGGATTAAGAAACAGTAATTTATTGGGTATTCCATTCTACTTAGTTGCAGTTCTGGTTTTGAAACACTTTGAACCACCGATCACGAATTTTCTAGTAAAAATTGTGGATCGTTTCAGGATATAATAAGAGAAATCATTTGAAATTTATTTTACAACCAGTGACAGGTCAGCCCCGTGTCTCCATACGTCGTCACGTTTGCACGAAACGAGCAAATTAGTTATGAGGTTTTGTATGAAAACTATATTTATATGCCAAATTGGCAACGGAGGAAGTATATGCGCAAAGGTGCATTGCTATTGGCGGTTTTACTTGTTCTGTTATTAAATGGATGCGACGAGAGCAACACAATCATCAAATTAAGGTTCGTTCGGTACCCCAACAAAATAGTGTATATTTTAGGGCAAGACGAGGAATTGGATTTAGCAGGGGGTAAAATAGGCATTATGATTAAATCTGGAAGGGAAATAGTCTGTCCACTCTTACCACCGCAAATTCACGGCGATTGTGATAACTTCACGATTACTACAAATACTGATTTCACCAAGGAAGGGGTTTACATAGTTAAGATCTCTCGTGGAGATACACTATTTGTTGAATATCCAATTCAAGTAATTGATATCGATAAGTTCATTGATTCATTGGATGATTCGGAATAGATATGTGGAGTCTTTCATGACAACTCGATAATGTTAATGTAACTGAGTAAATTCAGTGATTAGTGACTGACAAGCTCGCATCTCCACAAGGCGAACGATCGGACGATATCGAGAAGAGTAGCATACTTACTGTTTGAAGTGATCGTGCGATTACGGCTACATATGTCTACTATATTGAAACACAAGACAGGAGTGGAAATTATGGACAAAGGAATATTAAGTTATGTTTCGATCTCATTCAATGGAAGTGAGAATATCATTAAGTTAATAGTATCTAAAATGGAAATTAGTCCGAATTTTAGTATTAAGAATACTGGAAATCATCTAGGGTTGACTTATTCTGGTGAATTAATCGAATTTAGCGAGAAACTAAATTATGTAGTTGGGTTTATACAAGAAAATTTCGCATATCTCAATGAAATTGATCATACAGACTTCATTTCACGGGTATATTGTAGTATTTTACTAAACGGCATTTCTCAATTTGGCTTTGATCTTGACCCCGGCCTTTTGAATGTTCTATCACAATCACAGATGTCTTTTAGCATAGACTTTTGGTAAGATCACAAATGAAAAACGAGTTACGAATTGATCGGGCATTCAAGTTCTGCATAAGGAAATTTTGAGGTAGTCAAATTTGGAAGTATATACAGATGCTGTACTGGAGAACAATAAAACAACATTAGTATCGAAACTGTTTCGAAACCGTGTCTCCATACGTCGACACGTTCGCACGAAGTCGAGTAGGGTAGGCATACTTACTACATGAAGTGATCGTACGATCACGGCTGCATACGGAGACCACGCGCAGATATATCTTGAAACTTCATTTGGAATTCGAATATGATTTCATTAGTGATAAATCAATGGGGGGAATATGAAATGAAGCAGCGCTTTGATAAATTCTATAAAAGTATCATTGAGAAATCACTTAAGACGACAGATACGAAACTTATGTTTCGCTATATTTTTAGTCCAATGATTTTTATTCTCATTACATTATGCTTCTTTGGATTGTTTGTGATTATCGATTCCGAGAATCAAATTATTAGTTTTTTTATAGAAAACATGATCATTATTTTTGCATTATTGCTGCCAATTTTGATTGCTTTTTTTGTGTTTTTCGAACGTATAAGTCAAGAGAAAATTCGTCGAAACATATTACTCGAGACCGTTCTAGATGGGGATAATGCGAATAAGTATTGGAAGTGGCGTCATCAAGGTATGAAGATTTTATATGGTCTTTGGATATTGTTGATTATCGCTTTGCTACAAGAAATTGTTTACAGTTTCACGATCGAAGATTCGTTCACGAACATTGTTTTTCTATTAATTCTTGTGATTGTTTTAATCATTTCAATATTTGCAATTGTGAAACGAGACAAACATGTTCTAGCAAAAAGGACTGCAATTATTTCTACAACAGGTGTTTACTATGTTGGGGATGTTTTTCTTTGGGAAAGGGATAGTGGGAATACAATTTATAGTATGAAATATTATCCTCGTGATGGAAAAACTTTAGCAGTATTTGAACTGAAATTGGAATTATGGGGCAGGTATGGTCATTCGCTACATGATTTCATTTACCCAATCAGTCAAGAGAATGAATCAAAAATGGACTCAATTCAACAAATACTTCAAGACTTGAAACGGGAACAAGATGTCTGGAAAAAGTTGAAATGATATCTGTCTCCATACATCGATACGGTTGCTCGATATCGAGTAGAGCAGGCATTGTTACTACTGGAAGTGATCGTGCGATCACAGCTGCATATTGGGCTATATATATTACTGGTTCGAACTAGAATACATAAGTAAAAAGGGGTAATTATAATGCAGCATACTAATTGGAAAAAGTGGGGTGGAAGGAATAGATGGAATAAAATTCTTACTATCTTTTTAGTTGTCTTCTTGGTAGGATGTTCTTCAAGAATCAATAATGTTTCGAAAGTTGAAATTTATATGATTGATTTGGATGCCACCCCTAATGCGAGTGTACTTGAAAGCTCCTCTGTTGATAAGTCATTAATAAGGATCGTAACAAATTTAGTCAATAATGCTAAAAAGATGGATATCAAACTTGATGAGAGTATTTTCAATAAATACTTCATAATAGAGCAGGATGGAGTTGAAAGAAAAATATACTTTGTTATATATATCGATAGTTTTGATGGATATTATCATTTTGAAAACGAGGAAATCTATTATCAGTTTAAATCGAATGATTTGAACGAATTATTTGATAGTGGATTTGATTATTAATATAAAACTTGCAATGGGTCGAATATTTTAAAGCAACAATGCTAAACTAAGTGTCTCCATACATCGGCACGTTCGCGCGAAATCGACTAGGGTAGGCATAGTTACTAATGGAAGTGATCGTGCGATCACGGCTGCATTTTGGAACAATATGCGACAATGTACACATATAGAGGACTATTTCAAGACAAGAAAAGTGGAGGATGTAATGAAAGCCCCAAAATTACTAATTGAATATCTTTCTATCGGAGTTCCACTTATGTTGATTTGTATTATTTTACTTGTGAGTGGAAAAGTATCCTTGAGTACATATTCATTTGCACTAGACTCTGCCGGGAAATTGTACGTAGGGAAAGAATCGAAACTTGAAGTATATAGTAATGAATCGCTACTAATGACGATATTCCCCATGACTACGAAAGGTTATCTTTTTACTATAGAATATGATGACACAATTCTCTTGTCGGATGCTTCGACTGTCTATATTATGGATCTGACTGGAATAGTCTTATCTCAAAGAGAAGACCGGTTTTCTGAAACATTTAGCACATTGAACAATAGCAAAAAAACATTCGTTTCTAGAAATGGCGATAATTATCAAAAACGAAGCATTTGGGGACGTGACGAAATTATCCATGTATTTGGGAATGATGAAATAGTAATTTATAGAATGCCTTTATTGGATTACATAGTTAAAATTCTTTTTTGGGCGTTGTTAATGTCGGGGTTCATTATAGCTCCGATCATCCTTTTGCAGTGGAAAAGAATGAAGAATTGAACATTTCTTAGTGGTATTTTATGATAATAGATGAAGTGGAAATTTGACTATGAAAACAGAGTTAGGACTGGCGTTTGTATAGCCATTTGTCTCAAAGGTGAAACGTGATCACATGAATTACGATGGGATTGGTACTATCCCTTGAATAATTATCGTTCCGTCACGGTCTCAGTATGCGACCGAAGCGAATACGAATAAAAGAAGATTCCGAGTATCCCAAGACCTTTTCTGTTGTCGGCACCATTTTACTCTAGGCCCTTATTCTATCAGGGTTTTTTGCAGGTCAAAAGTGCCAGGTGTAACAAAAGTGTAACGTATTTATATAAAACTATTAAAAAGAAGACATAAACGTAGAGTTGATAGATTTTTAAGAGAATAAAAGGGATAATGAGGCAAATAAGATTAAAGAGTTAATACTGAACAGGAACAATGTAGGGGGCAGGGCATTGGAATATCTGCAAGGACTCTTATTTCTCAATCAGGGAGGCAGCCAATGAAACGAAATTTGAAATGGTTCATCTTAGGTCTAATCGTGTATACATGTCTGCTGGTTACAGACTTTTCTTTGGCACAATCAGATAAAGCTCCAATCTTTGCAGTCAATACGGTTACTTATAAAGATGGCGGGACGAAAGTTTACATGGGCTTAGGCTATAAAGTCATCAGATATCATGTTATCGAAGGACGTCAGGATACAGATTTTGGAACTTGGTTTATTGAATACGACAACGGACAATAAATGGAAGCAGGTTGTAGTGGAGTGCCACGAGAATATAAGAGACCTTAAATCGGTATATCATATGCATACACTAGGCGTAAAAACTTGTAACGCTACACGCATCAAATCAGCCATATGTATCAAAGGTGAGGCGTGATCGCGCGAATTACGATAGGATAATCATTATCCCTCTGAAAATTATCATTTCGTCATGGTCTCATACGGAGACCGTGGCACATACGAGCAAAAGAAGGTCCTAATTTTCATAGGACCTTTCTAGTTCTTGAGGGATGTTGAATAAGATCGGGATTCACTCATTCGATCAAGTTTGCTGACAAGGTTCTCCTGACTCTTTTTGAACCAGTGAACGCTGGTGTTATTGACATAAGATTTTACTAAATTTTGTGTTTAATATATTAAACAAATTCGTACCAAAATCGTACCTAATATTTTATTCGATTCGATTCTTTCTCAACATTTTCATGCTCTTTTTATCAAAATCGTTCATTTTATCGCCCTTTTACGTTTTTCATATCGAAAAAATATCCAAAGAGTCGATTCCTGTTGTCGGCACCATGAGTTAACAAAGCCCTATTTCGTGGGCTTTTCTTGTATTATGACCATACAATAGTATTCTGTCGTTTATCTGGATCAATTTATCTATAGAACTAGCCAACCTAAGGAAGAATTTGTCCAGTTTTAGAGTTATAATGAAAAAAAGAAGGACGATAAACAGGTAAACCTATGAAAAGCAAGAAGACAGTGATGATCCTTTCATTCGTTGTTCTACTTCTGATCAGCAGTATTCTGATTTATATCTCACGTCCAAAAAATCAACCCGAAAAAGAAGAGGAAGAAGAGCTGATCGTCGCGAACGAATTGGCCTACGACATCGTCAACAATGCTTTGCAATCGATGATCGTGGACCCGACGAAAGATCCGCTTCTTTTGGCGACGCCGGAAGAACGTTTCGATCAGATCGATTTCGACAAGCGGTTCTTTCGGCCTGTGTTCGATACCAAGGTCTCGCTCTATGTGGCGACGTTGCCTCAAAGACCGTCGACTCCGGCGAACAATCGTCTTTCCAACCAACCGTTGATCTTTTCTCCCAACGCCTCCCTTTATCAGCAAACCGCGTTCATCGATAGTTCGACGTCGCCGACCCGGTGGTTTTCGATCGTAAAAGACCCATCCATCACCCCGGCGAAATATGTCTGGCAAGTCGGTGTCGCCCCGTTTGCGGGGGCGGGCGGGGATCAGCTGAATCCCGGCGGACTGTTGAGTTCAGGCGATGTGGCGGGTACCGCCGCGGAGTTCTCCATCGATTTCTCCAAAGCCCTGAACGTGGCGAAACTCTCCGGTCGGCTGAACATCAGTCAAGACCGGTTGAAATCGTTCTATTTGATCCCTACTTTGAAGATGGGGGCGATGCCGGTTCAGAAGACCTATTATGTCCGGGTATTGCCGATCGATGCGGAGGGGAAGGTCATCGGCGACGGCGGGACGGGCATGGCCGTCACCTATGGGAATCCTTTCACCCTACCCACCAACAACATCATCATCGGGATCAACCAACGCTTCGACATGCTTACGCCGAGGTTCCAGGGGGAACCTGGTGGGAGTGGAGAATTCCCGAACAGTTTCAACGAGGTCTATCAGAAGTCGATCAACTCTTCCTATGAGAGTCTCTACTATTGTTTTGTGCCAAAGAACTACCCGGTCGCCGCGACCAGCCTGGTCCTGCAAGTCACCAAGACGCCCTTCTCGGGGTCCGTATGGAACACGGTTGCGGGATTGGTCTATCAGAAGCGGATCAATGCGGGCGAGGCGGCTTTCGATACATTGGATGAAGACCATTGGCTGCAGGTCGATTTCAAATCGTTTGCCCCGGCCAATGAAACCCTGAACGACAATCAATTCATCACGTACTATGTCCGAACCGTCGCGTTGACGCCGACAGCGGATCCGGGGGTCATGAGCGCGAAGTACTCGAAGACCGTGACGATCCAATACGGACGGGATACCACGACCCCCGTCATCTTTGAGAATATCAAAGTCGATCCCCACATCCCTGAAGTCGTCGGTTTCTCGTATACGCCCATACAATGGGAAGTAACCAATTGGCAATTCCATTATGAAGTCATACGACAACCGTTGGAATCCGAGATTTTCTTAGGATTCGGGTCAAATAAACCTTACGAACCGTATAAAGTCGGGACGAAGTTGGACTTCACGCCCAAGCCCGAGGATGATTCCTGGTGGGACGACGTTAAAAACGCAATCTCCGATTTCTTCAGCGACCTCACGGATTATCTCGCCAAGATCACCAACTGGGTTTCCTCGACCTATGCGAATCTAAAGACCGGCCTGGTCAAACTCGTCGCCGACCAGTTGCCGCTGATTCCTGACAAGTGGCGGGATGAGTTGGCCGTCGTGTTGGAAGGCTTGGTCGATTATGGATTGGCTTCCATCGGGATCCCTCCGACCTTACCCAATTTTGACGAACTAACGAGTTTAGGGAAGGATTATCTGGCGACCCTGGCGATGGAAACCGCCGGGATCCCTGCCTCGGACCTGATGAAAGACGGTCTGGTCGAGTTGGGCGAAGGTATTGTCGAGAACGTGGGAAGTGCGTCCAACCACGCGACGCCGAATCCGATGAACTGGGATTTCGTCAAACTCGATTCGGATTATCTGTATCGTCCCGCCTATGTCTTGATTACCCTACATAACCCCTATGACCATCCGACGCCGATCGGAACCCTTTCGGGGTATAACGAGTACATCATTAAGAGTGAGAATAGGTCCTATTCTGAAGAACAATTGTTTGCCCGCTTCGGTGGGAACGTCTACTTTTCAACCTTCAAAGTCGTCTCCGGGCAAAAAGTGCCTTCCCTGGCTCCGGGGCAAACCTTGGTCATCCCGGTCTTCCTTGAAGAAATGACAGGAAAATCCTATTGGACCAACGGACCCAAAGCCGACCAACAGTCATTCAGAATGATCTATTTCAACCTGGGGGATTTCGAATTCAACTTCACGATCAACTATGAGCTGCCCAATGCCTATGAAACCGCCAAGGCGCAAAACCCCAATGCGCTTAAAGAAGCGATCTATAGCTATTCGACGACAGGCAATTCGATCGGGTTTAAAGGATATCCCAACGATGCCTACGAATGGCATAAATGATCGCCGGATCTAAGCCGTTTGTTTGTATGAAAGCATGAGAAAAGCTGATTCATTGATCGAATCAGCTTTTCTTTAAGCCATGATTATGTAAACGAACCCTCGCCGATGTGTAACAAATCATTGAGGTTCGAAATCAACGCTTAACCGATCGGATAAATGGATCGACTAGTTGATGCGGTTTTGATCCTCGTTCTTAACTTCAGTAGGATTGACGTCATTTGTTGTATTCTGAGCGTTTTGAGTGTTCTGGTTTTCGTTTCTGACATCGTTATTCCTGTATTCGCTCTGAGTGCTGCGTGTACGTTGCGCGGTTTGGGCCATCAACTTCATGACACCCCAGGCGATCAAGCCAACGACGATGATCGCGATCAACGTGGCCGGTTCGAAGACCGCTTCGGTCTCGGCTCCACCGGTGGTCGCTTTGGAGAAAATACCTTCAAAGATGCCGACAAAGAATTGAGTGAAATTATAGATCCCACTGACAAAGACATTGCTTGCGTTCGCACCCATGAGTTTGAACACGAATCTGAAACCGAGCAAAACTTCAATGATACTGAATAAAATCATAACAATGCTTTTCGGCATGTTTCCTTCTGAAACGGTATTCCTTGTTTCAAATTTCTTTTCCATAAATCCACCTTTCGTACCCTTAGGTACTTATTTTCATCTACGAATTCGTATGAAGTCGATCGGTTGACATTACTTCTTCAGTTTGCGCTTGGTTTCCTTTACGGATTGCTTGATGTTTCCGCTGATTTCCTGTGTCTTTCCGACGACCGTATCCGCTAAACCTTCCGCCTTCAATTTGTTGTTGTCGGTAAGATTACCAATCTTCGTTTTGACGGCACCTTTGGTCTGGTTGATTTTGCCTTTGACTTTATCGTTCATCCGTAAGCCTCCTTGTTCGATTTCGAACGTACTTCGATTCGATTCCATTCACGATGCAAGACTCTCATTTGCATTTCGCTTCCATCCTAAATGAGTCTTCCGGAAGTTGGAACATGTTGAGGTTTACCAGATTTCATTGCTGGTAGTGCTGCGATACCACCCATCAAAGTCCATGCTTTCGTTGATTCGATGCCATGGAGTTGGTGTGTTTTTCCGTTTGCACAACCACACTATACTCTAATTCAAACAATAATACAAATAAATAGACAAAATATAATATATAAATAGTTATATAAATTATTAGGATATTAAGGAAATTGATCCGTGATTGGGTAGGTTCAACCACAATCGGTGCAAGAATCGAACCTAAATAATGGCGTGTATTCATGAGAAAAAACAGACTGTTTCCTCCATTGATAAGCCTAAAATTATGTAAGAGTTCAAAAACATCCTATCTTATATCGTATTCTTTTTAGGGCAATCAGACTTCATGGATGGATTTTACTCCTATCTAATCATGACGGGGATAGCGATTTTCAATCTTAAGATTCATATCTGATTTGATTTATGAACATTAAGCTTATATATATCTTGGAGCATTTGTGAAAAAAGTTTGTTTCGTTACTTTCGTTAAGCCTTATCGAATACATCCCGACAGATAGTGTATAATTAGTTTAACATGTGAGTAATGAATAGGATCTCGCCTACAAAATGTGAGGTAAGCGTATGGACCAAAATGTCAACGAGGTGTTGAGTCGTTTAGCGATAGAAGATCATTACTCGGATAGTCTGAAGCGGGCAGAACTGCTTTTAGAGTCGTGTCTGGAAAGCCCTAAAGATTTGATTATCCTGGCGATCGATCAAAACTATAACTACCTGTACTTCAATAAGACGCACAAAGCGGTAATGAAGGCTACTTATGGCGTTGATGTCGAAACCGGCATGAACATCATCGATGCGATTAGCTCGGATATCGACAAGGAAAAATCCAAAGAGAACTACGGGAAGGCGATGAGCGGAATCTCTCATAGCACGATACAGGAGTATGGCGATCAAGATATTCGAGTCTATGAATCGTTTTACAATCCGATTTATGATGAACATCACACCATCATCGGAGCCACGGCTTTTGCGAGAGACATCACAGAAAAAGTGATGTCGGAGAAACAATTAAGAAACAATCAGATCTTGATTCAATCATTGATCAACGGGACGACGGATGCGATTTACGTAAAAGACCGCGAAGGGAAATATTTGATCTTTAACCAAAGCGCCGAAAACTTCGTCGGTAAAAAGTCCGATGAGGTGATTGGAAAGGATGATACATATTTGTTTCCGAAAAACGAAGCGGAAATCATCATGAGTAACGAAAGAGACATTATTTCCGCTGCGCAAATCCGGACGTTCGAGGAGACGGCGACGACCGCGGACGGTAAATCGACGGTTTTTCTAAGTACAAAGGGTCCGCTGTTTGATCAAGGGCACAAGATCATCGGGACCTTCGGGATCGCGAGAGATATCACCGACCGCAAACAAACCGAACAACGGCTCAAAGAAAGTGAAGAACGGTTCAGCCAACTTTTCGAACGGGCACCGCTTGGCTACCAATCGCTTGACATCGATGGAAATTTCATCGAAATCAATCAAGCTTGGTCGTCGACTCTTGGATATCAAAAAGAGGAAGTGATTGGGAAATGGTTCGGGGATTTCGTCGTGGATAGCCAGGCGGAAGCCTTTAGGCGGAAATTCCCTTTATTCAAAGCGGTCGGCAGTACGGCGTCGGAATTCGAAATGAAGCATAAGGATGGCGGAACGAGAACCATTGCCTTTAATGGCCGGGTTGGATATACAAAAGATGGGCAATTCGAGAAAACGCATTGCATTCTAACCGACATCACTGAACAGAAGAAGATAGAAAACAAGCTTAGGGAGAGCGAAGAAAGATATCGTTTACTCTATACACAGATGGATCAAGGGTTGGCGCTACACAAAATCATCACCGATGAGAATGGGGAACCGATTGATTATGAGTTCATCGACATCAATCAAAGCTATATGAATCTCCTGGGTGTACGTCCGGAAAACGTCATCGGGAAACGGGTGAAGGAAGTCATGCCCGGGATCGAACCCTATTGGATCGAAGAATTCGGAAGAGTCGCATTGACGGGCAAGCCCAGCAACTTCGAAAACTTCTTCGCGACGACGGGCAGATACTATTCGACACATACCTTTTGCCCGAAGATTGGTTACTTCGCCGTTTTGGTTACAGACATCACGGAACTTAAGCGAAAGAACGAAAACATCTTGTACCTAAGTTTTCATGATCAGTTAACCGGATTATACAACCGCCGATTCTTCGAGGAAGAACTTATACGTCTGGACACTTCGCGCAATCTTCCGATCACCGTCGTCATGGGGGATGTTAATGGGCTCAAACTTGTCAACGACTCCTTTGGACATGCGGTCGGGGATCAACTTCTCATCAAGGTGGCGAATGCGTTGAAGAGCGCTAGCCGTGTCGATGATATTTTGGCGCGACATGGCGGCGATGAATTCATCATTGTCTTACCGAAGACCGGAAGTGAAGAAGCTGGCAAAATCGTAAAACGATTCAAGTATTTCTTGAGCCAAGAGAAACTCGACCAGGTCGAAATATCGGTGTCCTTCGGATTCGCGACCAAAACCATGATTGATCAAGAAATCAAAAACATCATCAAGCGAACCGAAGACGATATGTACCAGCACAAAGTTTATGAGAGTTCGAGTATGAGGTTTAAAACGATTGACTTGATCATGAAAACGGTTTTCGAAAAGAACAACCGCGAAATGCTGCATTCGAAGCGGGTTAGCGAAATCTGTGAGGATCTTGCGAAGACCGCGAGGCTTAACAAAGATGACATCAAGAAAATCAAGTTGGCCGGATTGATGCATGATATCGGGAAAATCGGGATCGATGAGAAGATTTTAAACAGCGATAAGCGATTGAATAAAGAGGAAATGGATGAAATCAAGAAACACTGCGAAATCGGACATCGAATCTTGGGGGCTTCTGTCGAATATTCCGAAATCGCCGACATCGTTCTTCAACATCACGAACGTTGGGATGGAAGAGGATATCCAAGGGCATTGAAAGGGGAAGAAATATCCTACTTTGCACGGATCATCGCCATCGCCGATACCTTTGACGCAATGGTGGCTGAACGTCCTTATCGCTCTTCATTTACACCTGAAGAAGCGATTCAGGAAATCCAACGATGTTCAGGAAGTCAATTCGACCCTCATTTGGTTAAAGTTTTCATAAAAATGATGGATGGTAAGAATGAGTATCGATGATCGTCTTCACGATTTGGGCAGGATGGCTTGCCCTGAAATGATCAACTGAAATTGATCGGAGGTAATAGAATGAGCTCACTTCTACATCTTAGTAGCGATCGTACAAATGATCTTGCTGAAAGAGCGTTTAAAATGCAGTTGAGTATGAACCAAGAGATTTCCAACACGTATACGGAACGTCAGAGAAGGTTAATGTATGAGGACATTCTTTATAACTTAAGTTATTTGGAAATCGCCGGGAAATTCGATGACGAAAAAATATTCGTCGAATATACAAGATGGTTGTATCAACTTTTGTGTTACTTAGCCAAGAATAAGGTCGGAAGTCGCATACAGACCCATCATCGACTAAAGCAACACTATCAAATTCTAGCGAAAATCTATGCCGAAATGGACGATTTGAATCCTAACAAGATGCTTGGCATCCTTCAAAAAGGAATCGAGGCGTTGGATCAGGAACAGAGTCTTCCTTTGGATCGGGCAAACCATAAATCCGACAAGTATGAAAACATTCGGCGGGAATACCTTAACTATCTCATCAAGAGCGATACCCGTTCTGCCATCGGTCTTGTTCAGAATCTGGCGAAATCGAACATCGTCATCGACGATATTTTTCAAAACATCCTTCAAGAAGTGATGGTGGAGGTTGGAGACTTGTGGCATAAGAACGAAATATCGGTGGATAAAGAACACTATTGCACATCGACGACCCAAACGGCGCTTTCGCAGTTTTACCCCGTCATTTTCGAACGTCCTCGAAACGGATTCAAGATACTGACGTGCTCCGTGGGAAGTGAACTCCACGAAATGGGGATCAGAATGCTATCGGACCTATTTGAATATCATGGGTGGGACAGTATCTATCTCGGCGCCGCAGTACCCCAAGAAGCGATACTCAACGCGATCCTTGAAAACAAGCCGGACTTCATCGGATTGTCCGTAACGATGCCGCAGCATCTTGAATTGTGCCATGACATCGTCGAAAGGATAAAGGATAAGTTTCCTGATCTCAAAATCGCCGTTGGCGGAAGAGCGTTCGCTTCGACGAGTGATTTATGGAAAAAATGGGATGTCGATATCTCAACCCAAAACGCGACGCAATTGATTGAATGGGCGAATCAGAATATCATCTTGAAACGTGAAAAACCATGAAGTCGTTCCTTGTTTTGGTGGATGTCAATGGAACCATCATTGAAGTGAAATGGTGTAATCCAATCACGATGATCAATGAGAAAAAAGAAAACATTCAAGATGTCTTCGAACCTAAAGCCAGGGAGGATATTTTAAGTGCCCTTCTAAGTTGTATTAACAATCAAGAGGAACGACCATTTATCGAAAATCAACGGTTGATGCAAGATCAATCCAGTCTCAAACTCTATTTTTTTAGATCAAACAACGGTGTCTTTGTTTTTGCGTTTGAACAAGCTTCAATTGAAAATTCTCAAATTGAGAGTCAGTATCAGGAGATCTTCGACAAGCTATTGGCATTCATTCAATCCCTCGATATAGGATTCGGTTTCAAGAATCCTGAGGCGACTCGATTTCAATTCGAAGAGATACAGTTGCTCAATAATGAATTGGTCAACACGAGAAGGATGCTTGAAAAGTCAAACGCACAGCTTAACCTATTGAACAAGGAACTAAACAATCGACTTGTTAAGGACCCGCTAACAGGTCTTGTGAGCAGATATCAATATCGATCCGAAATCGAATATCGAATCAGTCAATCCCGCGATCCGTACGGTGTCTTTATGTTTATCGACATCGATGATTTCAAATCGGTCAACGACACATATGGGCACGGGATTGGAGATCGGTATTTAGTTGAGTTCGCGAATCGGTTGATGGCTATTCCACTACCCAACTCGATCAAACTTAGAATCGCCGGGGATGAATTCGGCTTGTTCATTTATGGGCTTAAATCAGTTGAAAACAACGATCTTGAATTATTCTGGGAATTAATCCGGACGCATGTCCTTGGAACTTCTCTTACCATTGACGATCATCACTTGGATATTTCAATCAGTGTCGGCATGGCCATCTTTGGCATGGATACGAAAGAGGTATACGAGATCATCGAGTTCGCGGATTTTGCGATGTATTGCGCAAAGAAGGATGGCAAGAACCGATACATTCGGTTTAGTCGCGATGAATATAATAGCAGGAAAAAGTAAATGCCGTGGGATTCTAAAGCTTCTTCCACCAATACAATCCTTATCGTAAAGTAGCAACCAGCAATTCCCGGACTTGGGAGAGAGCGTCAAGATTGTCCTCAAGCATCTTGTACTGCCACGAGTGGGGGTCAAGTTTTCCCTTAGCTTTTTCACTTTTACCGATTAAAGAAAGAAGGGGGGCCATAGCCCCTTCAAGTAGAACCCTAGGATATTCCAAGTGGATGTCCTCGCCGGTAAGCTTGCATGAGAGGAGTGATGAAGCGATTTGAAGCATTCGGATCCGGTTTGTCTGAAGGGAAAACTGAGACGTTTTGGGTTTGAATTTCTCTTGCGCTTTCATGCTTCGCTTCAGCATGTCTTCGATTGCATGAAGCGACATCTGTATTCTTTGTCTCTCTTGTTCGCTCATCGCATGACACTCCTTTAGCCAGGATGCTTGTCGTTGACAATCAACTCTGTCTGCATTCAAATTATACCAGAATTCGACCAACTCTTTCTTCGTCCACGTCGGATGACAAGGTCAGGCGTTCTTGTTCATGGTATGATTAATGAGGATTCAATCGGAGAACGTCGGAGGATGGACACATGATTCTATTCTGGAACAAAGCCGAGGTTTTCATCGGGTATTCGATTCGGGAGTTTAACGAGACACGCGACATCCTTCATGCTGCTCAGATCGAATCGACATACAAGATCGTGAATCATGAGGGATCAAGAAGTTCTCATACGTTGCGGTCTAGAACCGGAAGCGGCGGGATTCAAAGCGGGTCCACGAATCTTTATTCGATCTATGTCCACAAGAAACAACGGGAAGAGGCGCGGAAGGTTCTTGGGAAACTTCGCTGAAAAATCAAGGGGTAAGCAATGAGTAATCAAGAACGATTCGATTATGCCATCCAAACGATCCTCAACCAGACCGATCGGGGAAAAGGGATCGGGACATTGGGTGAAAAGGTACTGCATGCGATCGTCAAACTCTATAAAGAGGAGGACGTAAATAAACACGAGCAGAAACTTGGTACGTATGTCGCGGATATTTTCACCGGGCATTCGGTGCTTGAAATCCAAACACGTCAGTTTGCGAAGTTGAGGGCGAAACTCGCTTGTTTTTTGGCGGAATATCCTGTGACCATCGTCTATCCGATTCCGGCCCGAAAGTGGTTGGTCTGGATCGACCCCAAAACAGGTGAAGCGACGAAAGAAAGACGTTCTCCCAAACGCGGGGATGTTTATGATTGCCTGAAGGAACTCTATGCGATCAAGCCCTATCTCGACCATCCCAACCTTACGATCGAGTTGCTTTTCGTCGACCTGAAGGAGTATCGTCTATTGAATGGTTGGAGCGAAGATCGTAAAAAGGGTTCCCGACGCGAGGACCGTATCCCGATCGCCTACGACCATTCGACGATGATCGGAGGAAAGCATGGTTATGACGTACTCTTACCGGAAAGCCTCTTGGCTCCTTTCACATCGGCTGACTATGCGAAACATGCGCATATCCATTCGAAACGGGCGCAGATAGCGCTTACCATCCTCAAATCATTATCGATGATTCAACCTTGCGGGAAAAAAGGGAGGTTCACTCTGTACGAAAAGATGGGTGGAACGGCTGATTCAAGTGCCAAAAGTGCAACACGCACTCGATAAGTGTTCAAAAACCGACAAATCTGACGAATTTAGACGATTTATTAAAGAAATAGATTAAATGAGTTGTATTCTGACAGGATGCACGTATAATACAAGGGTAGCATAGGCTACCATAGGAAAGGTATAGGATTGAAATGCAAGGCAAAGTAAAAAAGTTTAACAAGGAAAAAGGTTTTGGATTCATCAAATTGGCTGACGATCGTGATGTATTCTTCCACTATTCAGAATTGGTAATGGACGGATTCAAGAACATCGAAGAAGGTGCCGAAGTTGAATTCGATTTGGTCGATGGCGACCGCGGCTTACAAGCTCGCAAGATTACCAAAATCTAAATGCTCGAAGGGTTGGTTCAGACTGACCCTTTTTGTTTGCTTTTTTTGACACTTAAAAGAGGGGTCGGAAACCGACCGACCCTAGGCGAGATGACTTTGATTGTTGATTAGGGCGTAATGGAGTAAGATATGAACAGGAGGTGGTTCGATGAACAGACTTGAATTTGCGATACAGATGGAAAACGACGGACAAAAGTTCTATTCGGAACTCGCGGAAGCAAACAAAGACAATCGTCTATCCACATTGTTTCGTAAGCTCGCCAACGACGAGAAAATCCATGCGGAGATCTTGTCGAAGAGACTCAAGGATTTGCCCTACGAATTATCCGATAACGAAGAATTGCTGAAGTATGAAAATGCATTCGCGTCCAATCGAGAAATGAAGAACGACATCCGTTCCACCCTGACACAACTGGATGTCTATCAAGCGGTGCTCGACCGTGAATTGAAAAGCATCGAATTGTATCAGGACATGCGCCAAAACGCCAATCAAGGGAAAGATAAAATCCTGCTGGATTTTCTGGTTTTTCAAGAAACCGCACATGCGAAGATTTTCCAAGGGTTGGTCGAACTCCTTGAGAGACCGGAAGAATGGGTCGAAGACGCGGAGTTCGGAATCAGGGATGAGTATTAAGAAATCGAAGACAAGTGAAAATACGATGCCGCCGAAAGGTGGCTTTTTTATTTGAAAACCACAAGCGGAGCGGAATGCAATCCGAATTGTACCATCTGAAGAATCGAAGGGTGACCCGGACGATCCATCAGCAACCAGGTTGCTATGATGGATTCCATCGTTTCGGCAGCCGGTTGCGCAAAAATGGAAGGATTAATTTATGTTATAAATATGTCATATTATTATTAGATTATATATTCAAACATAAAATATAATAAAATATATAATATAAATTTGAATAATAATTTGACAAAATGTGCGAATAGGGGTATGATGTACCTGCGAACAACCTTTGTTTACACAAGTGAAGGATGAACTTGCAGGGATTTACTTTCCCAAGGAAGAGGACAAAATGAGAAATCATATCGAAAGAAGTATGATTGATGTCATTCAAAGCTTGTTTGGACATAAAGTTGAATATTCAAGATCGACGAACAATGTTGATTATGGCATTGCGAAATCCAATGTGCGGATGGAACTACGTCCCTTATCCGATTTCGAGTTTGAATTCGTCAAGATCTGGGATCCAAGAGCCGTCAAGCACGACTGAAGGGTTACCTTTGCATCGGATCGATAGAGTTCTACGGAACGCTTTTTAGACAAAGGACACTTTAATGTGGAAAGGATGAAAAATATGTTATCCACAATCGTTATCATTTTAATCGTATTATGGCTTGTTGGCGTTGTCACTTCGACGACCATGGGCGGATTGATCCATATATTACTTGTCATAGCCGTCATCATGGTTCTACTGCGTTTGATTTCGGGCAGAAAAATCCTTTAGTCTGAGATTTGAAATGGCGAATGTCTGAATGACTTTCCCAAAACCGGAGGATCATCCCTATGAGAATGACAACAAAACAAACACGTTTGGGACTGTCGATATTGTCTGGTCTAGTCATCATGATCGCAATGCCGCTGACGGTATGTGCACAAATGACCAACACCGCAGAAGATTCATCACGAGCACTTTTCGACCAAGCCTTTAGGATTACGAAAGTTCAACCGGGATGGATTCCGAATTTCGCATCGATTCTCTATCTTGTATTGCTTGCGGGTTTGTTTCTTGTCTTGCTCGCAGTCATCGTCATGAGTATAAAATTCAGGCAAGAAGAAAAGCGCGATATTTTGTAATATGGTGAATTATCCATTCCTGGCGGAGTTCGGTATGTTTACCGGAATCTTCGCCATCCTCTTCTGGTCGTATCAACGACTCATCGATTCAGACAGAGATGAGAAAGTGGTTCAGCAAGAGAATGAAGAGGATCACACCACCGAGTTCTTACGTATCGACAATGACGTCATCGATGTCCTCTTTCGGAAATCCGAAACGTTAGCGCAAACGGAAAACTCACGAGAACGGGTAGAAGAAATCCAGTACGAATATGCAGACGATCCGGGAAGTGTTTTCGGAACCATCGAGTTCCCTACGCTTGCCCGCAAAATCAGCATTCTCCAAGGCACAGGCGATCTGCAGCTACGCAAAGGCGTAGGGCATTATGAGAAAAGCGCCAGACCCGGGGAAGACGACCACTGTGTTCTCGTCGGTCATCACGAAACGATGCTAAACGGAATCGAAACACTCGGAAGTGGCGACACGATCATCGTAAAAACATCAAGAGGTGTCTTTACGTATCAAGTGACGGATTACCAAATCACACCGCTAAACAAAGCGATTGCGATTCATCAATGCGACTATGCAAAACTTACTCTGACGACGGCGCATCCTCTCGACACTTCTTTATCCAAGACGAGTCGTCACACCGTATCCGCCGATATGATTTCATCCGTTTTGCATTGATCGGTCCAATCCTTACCAGGCAGAAAGAACATGAATGATAAAACTAAGAATGCGGCTGGTTAACTCCGGTGAAGAATTGCTTGATCTTCAAGAGAGCAGAGAAGATACGGAGAACGCAGAGGTCGAAAACACCGCGGTCGTCGCCGAGAGGGACGACATCGACATCGACCAAGCTCCGATCCAAAGCATGTTGGCCGAGAATCCCGGTGAATCGATCGAGAAGGATCAACGGACAACCATAGGGAAAATCGACCAGCGAATCAATAAAACCCAAGGACATCGCGGTTTAATCCAGAAGACGGGAAGAAAACATAAGCGGGTTCGATATACAGTGGAAGAATCGATTAAGTAACCCGCCAGTTGTGCGGGTTTTCGCTCAATATGATGTATTGGTTTCACAAGGAGGCGTAACGATGAATGAACTACAGATGAAGCTTGTGGCTTTCGCATTCGTTTTAGGGATGATCGCTTGGTTGGTTGTCTATTGGCTTTTGAAAATGAGAAAAACACGGAGCATCGACTTACGGGATGCCCTTTTGACCGTGGAAGAGCTCGAAGCCCATGCGAAGAGGATCGCGTTGGAACATGATGTTTCAAAGAACCGTAATCCCTTAAGCTTCCCGATTCCGCGGATGAACGACTACTACAGTTCGATCCTTTCGGTCTATAAAAGCCTCAACGAGGATGTCGCCCAACAACGTTCGGTCTCATCCGCCGCGGAATGGCTCTTGGATAACTTCTATGTCGTCGAAGAACAAGTGAAAGGCATCCGCCTAGAACTGAACATGGAGGAATACCATCGGCTACCGATCCTGAAAAGCGGTCCGATGAAAGGATATACCCGCGTCTATGCGATCGCGATGGAGTTGGTATCGCACAGCGACGGGTTGATCGAAGAAGAGATGTTGCTGAAATACCTCAGTGCCTATCAGTCCCACAGCATCCTTTTCAATCGCGAAATCTGGATGATTCCGACGATGATCCGACTGGCGTTGATCGAAAACGTCCGGATGATCTCACAGAAAATCAAGACGACGCGCGCGCAGTGGCAGATGGCGGACGATATCGTCGACGACTACTGGATCGGCGAGGTCGAACAAACCGACGTGATGATCCAACATCTCAAGTCAAGGCTCGATTCTTTGTCGGAAGACAATCCTTCCTTCATCGAACATCTTTTCTATCGTCTGCGTCGTTCAGGGAAGAGCTACATCAACGTTCTACGCTTCATCGATGAGATCTTGGAAAAATACGATACGACGACCGAGTCGCTGGCTCAGAAGGAACACAATATCCAGGCGGTCAGCACGGTCGCCATCGGGAATTGCGTCATGAGTCTGAAGTATGTTTCGACACACAACTGGGAGAAACTCTTCGAAGCGGTCAGCTACGTCGAACAGATCCTACGGAAAGACCCAAACAACGTCTATGCCCGCATGGACGAGGGGTCGCGCAACCATTATCGGATCCAAATCGAAAAGATGGCGAAGACGTATCGGGTATCCGAACTGCACATCGCCAGGGAAGCGGTCGCTTTCGCGACCCGTAGCCTGGATCTACCGGATGACGATGTGATGAAGCAGAAGAAATGCCATGTCGGCTATTACTTGGTTTCGGCCGGGATCGCGGAGTTGGAACAGCGCCAAAAAGGCAGGATTAGCCGGAAGACGAAACTATCCCGCTTCTTCAGTAATCAACCCGGACGGATCTATGTCCTCTTCAACCTTTTCCTGATGTCGCTTTTGATCCTCGTCGCGGTCATGAACGCCTATCGCGCTTCGGCGACGAATTCGCTCCTCATCCTTCTGCTTACAGGAATCGCCGTCGCGATCCCCGTATCCGAAATCGCGATTTCACTCACCAATTGGATCGTCGTCAAGATCCAGAAACCGACCGTTTTCGTCAAGCTTGAACTGAAGGAAGGCATTCCGGACGACATGAAGACCATCGTCGTCATTCCGGCGATCCTTTCCGATGAAAAACGGGTCGCCCAACTCATCGAAACGATGGAAAACCATTACATCTCCAACAGCGAAAAGAACCTCTTCTTCGCCTTGGTCGGCGCGTTTAAGGATTTCGGGGAAGTGGATGCGGAAGACGACGTCGAGATCCTTCAAGCCACCTTCGAAGGTATCCTCGACCTGAACCACAAATATGCCAAAGACGACAAGGAAATCTTCTACTTCTACCACCGGATCCGGAAGTTCAACGAGAACGACGGGAATTGGACCGGCTGGGAGCGGAAACGCGGTGCGTTGATGGAGTTCAACGATATCCTGCTGGGAAGCGGCGATACGAGTTTCAACTTCTATTCCAATGTCGAACTGCCGGCGACCGACATCAAGTATGTTATCACCTTGGATGCGGACACCCTGCTTCCGATGGGGATGGCGAAGAAGATGATCGGAACGATGGCGCATCCGCTCAACGTCCCGATCATCGACCGGGAAATAGGGATCGTCACGCACGGACACGGGCTGATGCAGCCCCGTGTCTCCTTCGACGTGGACAGTTCCAACCGATCGATCTTTTCCAGGGTCTATACCGGGCAAGAAGGGATCGACCCGTATGCGAGCGCGATCTCCGATGTCTACCAAGACTTGTTCGACGAAGGGATCTTCACCGGAAAAGGGATTTATGATTTGAACGTGTTCCAGGAAGTCCTGAAAGATACGATCCCCAATAACGCCGTGCTTAGCCACGACCTGTTGGAAGGATCCTACGTCCGCGCGGCATTGGTCAACGACTTGGAACTGGTGGATGCCTATCCCTCGCGATACAACGCCTACATCACCCGCATGTACCGTTGGATCCGTGGCGATTGGCAGTTGTTGCCGTGGCTGGGTAAACAACCCTATAACGGAAACAATGAGCGAAGCAAGAACGCGCTTTCCATGCTTTCACGATGGAAGATCATCGATAATCTACGCCGCAGCCTCGTCTCGATCACCATCATCGTTCTTTTGATCCTAGGTTTCAGCGTCTTGCCCGGGAGCAGTCTGTTTTGGGTCATGCTGGCGCTGCTCACAGTGACACTCCCCTTGCTTATGGCGTTGGTCGACCGTCTGTTTTCAGGCAAGTTCATGCCCGACCGGGTAAAACGCCATATCGGAGGGTTTTTCGGACTCAAAGCCTCCATCTCGCAACTCGCGTTAAGGGTGGTTTTCATCGCCTATCAATCCACCGTCGCGTTAAGTGCGATTTTCGTCACGCTGAACCGCGTCTTGTTTACGAAAAAGAACATGCTGGAATGGGTCACTTCCGCCGATGCGGAAAAGGGCCAGGACAACTCGCTCAAGAGTTATTTCATCACGATGCGGATGGGGAGTCTGATCGGGATCTTGTTGGTCGGGTTGGCGTACTTTTATAAACCGGCCGACCTCTTGGTCGCGGTCCTGTTCTTCATCCTTTGGTCGATCGCCCCGTGGATCGCCTATCGCATCAGCACCGACGATAAGAGGGTCCAAGTCAAACTCGATGAGCAAGACGTGTTGACCCTCCGTCTGACCGCCCGCAAAACCTGGCGTTACTTCGAAGAGTTCTCAAGCCCTCAAAACAACCATCTCGCACCCGACAACTATCAGGAAGATCCGCCACGCGGCATCGCGTTTCGAACCTCCCCGACCGATATCGGGCTGGGGATGCTCGCGAACCTTACGGCACGTGACTTTGGCTACATCAGCACCTTTCAACTCAAGGAAAACCTTGAGAAAACCGTCAAAACGATCCAACGCATGGAGAAGTGTCAAGGCCACCTCTACAACTGGTATGACACGCGCACACTGAAACCGTTGCACCCCGTCTATATCTCGACGGTCGACAACGGGAACTATGTTTGTTACTTGATCACGCTTGTCCAAGGATTAAAATCCTATTCGCAAAAACCGATGTTCGATGCAAGCTTGATCCAGGGGATCAACGATACGCTGATGTGCGGACAAGCCGAACACGTGATGGTCCCGAAAGAACTGGCGATCTTCGACGATGTCGTGCAGAACGGTGAAATGAACCTGGTGAAATGGCGGAAGTCGTTGAACACCTTGGCGGAAACGGCGATGTTGGCCTCGACCGCGAAGCAACCATGGCGATTCAAGGTCGAGTCGATGATCAAGATTTACTTGCGTGAAATCGACGAGTATTCCCCTTGGTTGGGCTTGATCGAAACCCCGGGTATCCAATGTACGGATGAATCATCGGTCCAGGCGTTGGAACAGTTGACGCACTTATTGACCTTACCGATCCGCTTGCAGGACGCCCAGGATTTCTTTACCGTGGTGTTCCGCTTGATCGAAACGCTTGAACAATCCGACCCTTCGCAAAACGAGGCAGCCAAGACGTGGTTAAGCGACTTGAAACTCGCGATGATGCAGTCCCATGCCTCGACCGACCAGCTCATCCTGTCGATCGAACGCTTGATCCAACAGGTCGAGACGCTTTCCTGGGAAACGAAGTTCGGCGTCCTGTACGAACCCAGCAAGCAGCTCTTTTCCATCGGCTATCATGTCGCCGAACAGAAACTCACCAACTCCTACTACGATCTCTTCGCTTCCGAATCGCGCCAGACCAGCTTCATCGCGATTTCCCGCGGGGAAATCCCGCCGAAGCATTGGTTCATGCTGGGTCGCTCCTTGACCTTGGTGAACCGCTATAAAGGATTGGTATCATGGAGCGGTACGATGTTTGAATACTTGATGCCTCTTTTGATCATGAAGAACTTCCGGAACACGTTGTTGGACGAAACCTATTCCTTCGTCATCAAAAGCCAGATGAAATACGGGAAACAGCGGGGGATGCCATGGGGGACCTCTGAGTCCGGGTACAACGTATTGGATACGCACATGGACTATCAATACAAAGCCATCGGCGTCCCTTGGCTTGGATTGAAGCGAGGCTTGATCGAAGATGCGGTCTGCGCACCGTACGCCACGTTCTTGGCGCTGATGGTGGCGCCGCTGGAAGCGATGAAAAACATACGTCGCCTGCAATCCGAAGGGATCGAGGGTGCCTATGGTTTCTATGAAGCGGCGGATTACACGCCGGAACGATTGGGTTTTGAACCCAAGCGTTCCCTCATCAAGAGTTACATGGCCCATCATCAAGGCATGAGCCTCACCGCCATCAACAACCTTCTCAATCAAAACATCATGCAGGAGCGCTTTCACAGCGACCCGTATGTCAAAGCGGGGACCTTGTTGTTGCAGGAGAAAGTCCCGCTCAACGTCGTCTTTACGAAAGAAACCAAAGAAAAGATCATTCCGTTGAAGGAATCGGTTTTCCATGAATCCGGTTCGTTCAGGAAGTTCAACCAACCCGACTTCAGTCTTCCCAATGCCCATATCCTATCCAACGGCTTCTATTCGGTCATGCTAAGCGATAAAGGGACAGGCTACAGTAAAGACAAAATGGCGGCGATTTCCAGATACAGGGAGGATGCGATCCTCGACCAGTCCGGAATGTTCATCTATCTCAAAGAGATGACCCAAGGGAAGGTGTGGTCGTCCACCTATGCGCCGATCAATGCATTGCCTTCGACCTACGAAGTGACGTTCACGCCGGATAAAGCGACTTACCGCAGGGTCGATCATGAAATCGAGACTTTGACGGAAATCATCGTCACCTCGGGCGATCATGCGGAAATACGCAAACTGTCATTGAAGAATCGATCCGATGTTGCCGTCGACGTCGAGTTGACGAGTTATTTCGAAGTCGTTCTCGGGGATGCCCGTTCGGATTTGGCGCACCCCGCGTTCAGTAATCTCTTCATCGAAACGGAATACGACGAAGAGAAACGATCCTTGATCGCAAACCGCAGACCAAGGTCGACCACGGACAACCGGCTTTGGGTCGCCACGACCCTCGTCAGCGACCAAGCCTTGATCGAACCTCTCCAATATGAAACGGATCGATCGGCATTCATCGGTCGCAACCGTGATTTGGCAAGCCCCATGGCGATGCTAAAGGGAAAATCATTGACGAATACGATCGGCCCGGTATTGGACCCGATTTTCAGTCTGCGCGCGAAAGTCAGCATCGAACCCGGGAAGTCGATCCAGCTCTACTATCTGACCACTTTGGCGCAAAGCAAGGAATCCCTTCTGACCTTGATCGACAAATACCATACGACGGAGAACTGCGCGACGGCCTTCTGGATGGCGCTGACACGAAGCCAGATGGAAAACAAATACCTCAACATCAAACCGGATGAAATGCAACTGTACCAGGAGATGATTTCAAACCTCCTGTTCCAAAGCCCGCTGCGACGCAAATACGCCCAGGAAATCCGCAAGAATCAAAAAGGGCAAGCGGACTTGTGGCCTTACGGAATCTCCGGCGACAAACCGATCGTACTGGTCACGTTGAATAAAGTCGAAGAAGTCTCGGTTCTCTATGAAGTCATGAAAGCCCATGATTACTGGCGACTCAAAGACCTGATGGTCGATCTGGTCATCCTTGTCAACGAAGAAAAGAGTTACCTTGACCCATTGGCGACGTTGATCGGGGACATCGTGCTCTCACGAGCCACGCATGACATCCTGAACCGCCAGAAAGATGTGTTCATTTTGAATTCGAGAAACCTGGGCGAAGGGGACATGACGATGTTCCATGCGATCGCGAAGATGATTTTCACCGGGGATGGACGGACGATGGAAGAACAGATTCTCTCCGTGGCGGCCAAACCGATCGTCCGACTACGTAAAGTCGAAGCGAACCTCGAAGCGCAGACATCGCCTGAAAACCGACAGACACCCTTGCCCGAACTGAAGCATTTCAACGGGTTGGGCGGATTCAGTATGGATGGTAGCGAGTATGTCATCCGTCTCGAGAGGGATCAGACGACCCCCGCCCCTTGGTCGAACGTCGTCGCCAACCCGAACTTCGGGTTCTTGACCAGCGAATCCGGAGGCGGGTTCACGTGGTGTGAAAACAGTCGGGAAAACAAGATTACGCCGTTCTCCAACGATGCGGTCAGCGACCGGCCGGGTGAAATCCTCTATGTGAGCGACGAGTCGTCCGCGAACTGGACGATCACGCCGCAACCGATCCGCGAGGACACCGCCTATACGATCACGCACGGATTCGGTTATACCCAATACGAACATCATTCCCACGGCATCGAGGCCCGCATGACACAGTTCGTCCCGTTGGAAGACAAGGTGAAGTTAAGCGCGATCCGATTGCATAATCATTTCGATAGCGCGAAGACGATCACTTTGACCTACTATGTGCAGCCTGTGATGGGTGTCGATCCGTCGTTTACGTCGAGCAGTCTGGTGACGGACCGCATCGACGACGGACCGTTGGTTTTCACCAACCATACATCGATGGATTTTAAAGGGAAGATCGGATTCATCGGGTCTTCCTCGATCAAGAGTTCGGTCACCGGGGACCGCGACGAGTTCTTTGGAACCTCGGGATTGAAAGATCCCCAATGCCTTCAGAACCAGAGCCTTTCCAACACCGTCGGGGCGGGCATGGACCCCTGCGCCGCCATGCAGGTGAAAGTCACGCTTGAAGCGCACCAAAGCGAAGAGGTGATCTTCATGTTGGGGATGGGGGATTCGATCGAAGAAGTCGGGCGCTATGTCGAGATCTATCAAGACAAAGCGCAAGTGGAAAGCGCGCTTGCCCAAGTCAAGGCGTTTTGGAATCAAAAACTACGTACGATCCAGGTGAGAACACCGGATAGTGCGACGGATCTCCTCTTGAACGGGTGGCTTCAATACCAAACGATCGCTTGCCGACTTTGGGGAAGAAGCAGCTTCTACCAGTCCGGCGGGGCGTTTGGCTTCCGCGACCAACTGCAGGATGTCCTGGCGATCGCGACGACTTGGCCGCAGATCGCGCGCGATCAGATTCTTAAACATGCGGCGCACCAGTTCATCGAAGGCGATGTCTTGCATTGGTGGCATGAACCGATGGGGAAGGGGACCCGCACGCGGATCTCTGACGACCTGTTGTGGCTACCTTACGTAACGGCGGAATACATCCGCATCACCGGCGATCGATCGATCCTCGAGGTTCCCGTCGCATTCTTAAGTTCGGACGTCCTGAGCGAGTTCGAAGACGAGCGTTATTGCCAACCCGGCGTCTCTCCGATTTCCTCACGTCTCTTCGACCATTGCGAACGCGCGTTGCGCCATGCCATGAAGTTCGGTGAACGAGGTCTCCCTTTGATCGGGACCGGCGACTGGAACGACGGGATGAACACGGTCGGAAACAAAGGCAAAGGCGAAAGCGTCTGGCTGGGCTGGTTCATGAGCGATACGCTGACCAAGTTCACTGAATTCTGTTGCCAAAACGAAGCGCAGGATAAAATCGATTTCTATACGAACCAAAGCAAAAAAATCATCCAGGCGATCGAAGAAAACGCCTGGGATGGGGAATGGTACCGACGCGCCTATTACGACGACGGGAATTCCATCGGTTCTTCGAAGAACCGTGAATGCCGCATCGACTCCTTATCGCAGAGTTGGGCGATGATCACCGGGCTAGGCGATCCGAATCGGGCGAAGACCGCCATGGAAGCCATGGAAAACAACCTGGTCGTACGCAACCAAGGGCTCATCAAACTCCTGACACCGCCGTTTGACCAAGGGGAATCCGATCCGGGGTACATCAAAGGCTATCTCCCGGGTGTCCGTGAAAACGGGGGTCAATACACCCATGCGGCGGCGTGGGCGATCATGGCGAAAGCGAAGTCCATCCAAGGGGATGCGGCGTGGGAATGGTTCGATCTCATCAACCCGATCAACCACACCCGCAACTTACGGGAGTACTCCGTCTACAAAGCCGAACCGTATGTGCTCAGTGCCGATGTGTACAGCGAATATCCCCACCAAGGACGCGGAGGATGGTCGTGGTATACCGGATCCGCCGGGTGGATGTATCGGGCCGGGATCGAAAGCATCCTCGGTCTACAAAAAAACGGGGACACGTTGACGATCCAACCCAATGCGCCAAGAAACTGGCGTGAATATGAAATCATCTATACCTACCTCGATACGACCTATGAAATCAAGATCCTCAATCCGGAAGGGTTGAACCGGGATCGTCATAGCCAGCGGATCGACGGCGTGCTTGGTGAAAACATGCCGATCGTTTTGGTCAACGACAAAGCGGTCCATCGCATCGAAGTCATCAGCGATTACCGCAGATAAACAAGAAGCAGATCCGGTACGACCGCGATCTGCTTTTTCATCGCACCTATCTTCCTCTCTAGCATCGAATCCTGTAAAATGAAGGAAATAAGCGAAAGTGAGAAAAATGATCCATCCCCTTGATCCGATCTTTGATGAACAATCCGTCGTACTCATCCTCGGTACGTTCCCCTCGGTGAAATCCAGGGAAGCGAATTTTTACTATGCGAATCCGCAGAACCGGTTTTGGCACGTCCTCAGTGCGATCGTCAAGGAAGAATTACCGAAAACCGACGATGAAAAGCGACGAATGCTTTTGAAACACAAGATTGCATTGTGGGACGTCGTGTCTTCCTGCGATATCCTAGGGTCAAGCGACAGCTCGATCCAAAACGTCGTCCCCAACGACATCCCCGGTCTTCTGAAGGAATCCTCGATCACAAGGATCTATGCCAACGGGATGAAGGCGATGGAGCTGTATCGAAAACATTGTCAGGAAGAAACGGGGATCCCCATCCACGTTCTGCCGTCGACCAGCCCCGCCAACGCGTCGATCCCGTTATCACGGCTCATCGAGCGATGGGAAGATGCCCTGAAGATCGAAAAGGGCAAAAGTGGGATTCATGTTGATTGACAAGGACGATTAAGTGTACTACAGTAATAGTACAGAGAGTACAGTTAACGCATGCGATCATGCAAAAGGAGCGTCCCATGACACTACTCGACAGTCCGTTCTTCACCTATCTGATGCTTGTTTTAGCGGGTGCGGTTTATTTTGTCATCTATCGTCTGTTTTTTAACCGGGTCCTCAAGTGGAAAATGATCCACGCCATATGGATCCCGCTGATTTTCACGGCCGCGATGACGATCTATGCGGTCAGTCTGTTGTCCACGCCTTGGTTTGGAGCCAACCGATCGTTTCTATCCCAGGTCGGGGTCATCGCCGAGGTGAACCTTCCTTCCATTTCCTTCTTCATCCTCTTCTTTCTCTTCGGTAACCGAAAATAGATGAATCCACATCCCGCCATCGCGGGATTTTTCTTAAGCTTTCCTTAAACAATTAAAAAAGCATTGTATCTTCGCCCCGCCTTCGCTATGATTTCAATGTTAAATCATCAAGGAGGGAAGCATGGAACTAAACGATGTGATTCAAGCGAGACGGTCGATCAGGAAATTCAAAGACCGGCCGATCCCGCAAGATGTTTTGGATGAAATGCTTGAGTCGGTACGCTTGGCTCCCTCTGCAGGGAATGCGCAAGGGCATGTCTTCGGTATCCTTCAGGATAAAGAACTGAAAGAGCAAGTGGCCCGCGCCGCCGGTAATCAAGACTGGATTGCAAGCGCACCGATCGTCTTCGCTTGCTGTGCGGATTTGAGTTGGGACATCGCGGACCAGGCGGAAGACGACTTCGGTTTGATCGTCAACCGACTCCGCTTCGACAACGACTTCCTGGACTATCTGTGTCGCTATCCAAACAAAAAGGCACGGACCACCCTCTTTGAAAACGCGACCCCCTTGATCCCGATGGAACACATCTTCCTAACCGCGGTCTCGCATGGCTTGTCCGCTTGCTTCGTCGGATACCTGGACATCCCGAAAATCAATGAAATCCTACGGCTACCCGACCATCTGACCGTACTCTATCTGCTTCCGGTCGGGTATCCGGATGAAACGCCTAAGATTAAGAAGAGAAAAGAAGTATCCGCATTCGTCTTCCATGACACATGGAAGAAATAACCCGAAGGAGATACCATGGAAACAAATCAATCGATCATCGAGACAATGAAAATCAGGACGTCGGTTAGAACCTACGACGGGCAAGCGATCGCCGCCGATACACTTGAAAAACTAAACGAAAGGCTACGTACCATCAATGCCACTACGACCATCAAAGCGCGCTTCATCCTCGGCGAGATGAAAGACACGGATGGAAACGCGGTCAAGAAACTCGGGACCTACGGCGTCATCACCGGGGCGAGAACCTATCTCGTCGGAATCATCGACCAGAGCGAAACCGATGCGGTGCAGTTCGGGTATCTGTTTGAAAGCATCGTTCTTTACGCGACACAACTCGGGTTGGGGACATGCTGGCTTGGCGGGACGTTCAATCAGGAGGACTTCAAAAAAATCGTCCGCTTGGGCGAATCCGAAAAGATCGTCATCGTCTCCCCCGTGGGATATCGTAAAGACCGTGCGACTCTTATGGAAGGGATCATGCGGACGATGGTGAAGGCGAACAACCGGAAACCTTGGACCGAACTGTTCTTCAATCAAGACAAGACACAAACCCTCGATGAAGAAGGGGCGGGAGGATACGCCATCCCGTTGGAAATGGTGCGCCTTGCGCCCTCCGCTTCAAACAAGCAACCGTGGCGTGTCATACGTAGCGATACTGGATTCCATTTCTACCTTTGCCGCACGAAAGGCTATGGATCGGCTTCCTATGACGTTCAGATGAACGATCTCGGAATCGCCAAGTACCACTTTGAGAAAGCTGCGGACGAACTTGGTTTATCAGGGAAATGGGATAAGATCGACCATCCGGTCGTTGAAGAATGGGAATATGTCACAAGCTGGCAAGGAAACTAAGCCGAAAATCCTCTGTCGAGCCCATCTTTTCTTTTAATTTTCACGAAAAGACGCATTCGATTCATCATCCTTCCTTTGACCCTATTGAATCCGAAGACATAACTCGCTATGATTTTACTATTGAACGATACATTCACGCAGATTGCGTTTTAAAGGAGTCCTATGGATACCAAGAAACTGAGAACGTATTTAGTCATCGCTTTTGGATGGACATGGACAGGCTGGATATCGGCGTATCTGTTGAGTTTGAGTTCAGGGATCCCTCTGGTGACGGATACGACGATCTTCAACCTCATCGAAATCATCCTCAACGGGAAAGAAACCGTTCCGCAAGTCCTGTTTTTCCTTGCGGTCTACGGACCGTTGGTCGGTTACATCGTGGTGAACCATGGGAAAGCCCCCTCGGAAAACATCGATAAAAATTACGAGTTCATCCTTCTGGCGTTCATCCTCCCGGTGTTGATCATCGTCCCATCGTTTCTGCTTTGTCTGCTTTTCGGCGATCGTATCCAGACCCTGCCTTCCATCTTGATCATCATTTCGACCATCGGCTTGTACTTCGTCTCAAACATCGCTACCAGCGGGACGGAAGAGTTCGGTTGGCGCGGTTTCCTTTATCCTTATCTTAAACAAACACAAAAAACCTTCTGGGATATCTCCTGGAAGGGCGGTCTGATTTGGGCGATCTGGCATTATCCGCTCTTGGTCATCCTCTATATCGGGCAAGGGTTCGCGGTACTGCTTCCATCCTTGGTGGGCTTCACCGCCGGGATCGTCGCCATGAACTACATCTCCAATTTCATCTATGAAAAAACGAAGTCCGTTCCGTTATTGATGGCGATGCATGCCCTAAACAACACCGCCAGTTTCGCTCTCTTGCTTTTCTATCCGCAGACTCCGTTTCTGATCGTCGTCCATGCCATGACATGGCTGGCGGTCGCCTACTTGGAAAAGAAATACAAGATCGTCTAGTATGATTTACGAAGGGGGAATCCGTATGGGAGATAGAATCATCGTCTTTCTGTTCGCCATCGCCGTTTCGATTTTACCCGAGATTTTGGTGATCCAGTTCGATCCGTCGATCCTGTCTTGGGTGCTACCACTAAAAACCGTCATTGTCCTATTGCTTTTGTTCCTATCCCGAAAGAAAAACCGGTCCGTCATCGACTTCGGACTGGTTTGTTTTGTGCTTCTGCTCTTTCAACTTTTCAGCGACAAAATCCAAACGTTGAATCTATGGAAAGAACTTTTCTCGAAAAATACGTTCATCGACGTAATCGGCGCGAGCTTGTTTCTCAAGTCCTTCTCGGTGATCCTGGTCCTTGCGGTTCTCTTCATCCGTCTCAAAGATCGTCGCGCCTTCTTTTTAACAAAGGGGAATCTCGACGTCTATGCTTCCGAAGTCAAGTGGCTGGGGATCGACGCGAACTGGGTGACCTGGAAGAAGCTGGCACTAGTTTCAGGGATACTGATTTCGCTTGGCACCTTCATGGGGACGGTTTTCACCGTGACCGGGTTCAACATCCCTAAGAACGCCGGCGAACTTCTAAAGTTCTTCCCGTATATCTTAGGGTTTGCCCTCCTCAACTCGCTTTTCGAGGGCATCGTATATCGTAATGGGATCCTTGCGACCCTTTCTAGAATCCTACCTCAAGAGAAGGCGATCCTAACCGGTGCCTTGATCTTCGGGGTCGCCCACTACTTCGGAGCGCCGGGAGGGATCATCGGAGCCATCATGGCGAGTTTTCTAGGCTGGTTCATGGGTCGAAGCGTCCTTGAAACCAAAGGGATCGCCGCCGCATGGTTGATCCACTTCATGCAAGACACGGTGATCTTCAGCGCGCTTTACCTCTTTAATTTCCTATAGAAAGCGAAGTTTCCGTTTTCTCCTCGAGAAAGCCGATGACTTTCGCTTCGTATTCTTCGGGAAGCGTCTTGAGGGCTTCGGTATGCCCGCCTTCGGGTACGATCCACCAACGGGACCGATCTTGCGCGGACGTGTAATAAACTTCGTTATAGTCGATTTCATCCTGGATCGATTTCGCTGAAATGAAGTAGAACCGGGTATCTGTCGCTTCTTGAATCGATGTAAGCATAGGTTTCGGAGCGTTCGTTTGACCCCATAGCGAGGCACTTAGGTACATCACGCGTGTCGTGAAACTGACGAAAAGGTTCTCTCGGCTTGAAAGGGCAAGATAATCTTGGATCGATCGATGCGTCGCGCCTTCGCTGACGATCGATTCGATCTGTGGAAACCGAGACGCGGCGGAAAGCAACGCCTCCGCCCCCATCGATAACCCGATGGCGTGAAGGTGCAGATGCGGGTCTTGTCGGGTCAAAAAGGATAGTGAGGCTTCGATATCCAGTTCGCTCTTCCATCCAAAGCCGTTCACCCCGTCGCCACCGCTTTCCCCGTGGCCGCGCAGGTCGACCGCTAGGACCCCATAACCCCTTGATGCAAGCAACAAGGCATGATTACGAACCCCTTCGCGCGACGAAGTCGCCCCATGGAGAATCAGTACGGCCGAACCGTTTTGGGCGGGGGCGTACCACGCCTTCAGTTCGATGTCGTCGCTTGTGGTCATGGTGATTTCCTCAAACCCCGACGGTGCGTCGTCCACCGTTTCCGGATAGCGGAACGTCGCAAAAATACCGACGCCGACCGGGAGTAAAAGATAAACGACAAGCAATGCGCCAACGACGATCCAACCGAGTATCTTCCAATGTTTCTTCTTCATATGGGCAACCGTTCCTCTTCTAAAATGATAGCATACCCCGACCGGTTTGAGAATCGATCATCCATGTCGGATTCAAGCGGCGACCACAGGTTCCCTGTTCGCATAAATCGCAATAACCAACGATTGCAAGGAGGCAGTATGTTTCTCGTCACGTTTACAGGCATTCTCTTTATCGCCGCGTTCATCGCCCTTGGCTTCGGGAAATCCTATGTTCCCGACAAGTCCAGGAAAGACACCGCGGACACCCGCAACGGCAGCGTCAAAGTCGTTTTCCGTCTACGAGGCCAACAGTTGCTTTCGCTCTTCACCCTACTGCTTCTTCTGATGGGGACCGTCAAGTTCATCCCGGTCAACTCCGTCGGGATCAAGTTCAATCAGTTCACCGGCGTCAGCGAAGAAGTCTTGTCCGAAGGGATGAAATTCAAATCGCCCTTCGACACCGTCTACATCATCCCGACCGAAGTGCGCACCAAGACGGTCGCGGACGTGGCCGGTCAAACCAAGGACGCCCAATGGATCAAAATCACGATGGACATCAAGTACCGTGTCTCCGAATCCAACGCATTCAAGGTGTTCAAACAATTCAAGACCTTGGACAAGGTCGATGAAACGTTACTAACGCCTTTGGTCCAACGTTCGATCGAAGAAGTCACCACCAAATACAATGTCATCGACATTCTTGGTGAAAAGAGAAACCAAGTGTATACCGAAATCGAACAGGTCGTCAAAACGAAATTGGCGGAAAGCGGGATCGAATTCTTCAGTCTTGTCCTGATGGATACGGATGCCGGCGAAGCCATCGAGTCGGCCATCGAAAAAGAAGCGGTCGCGAAGAAGGAAGTCGAAACCGCATTGCAGACCCAAGAAAAAGCACGCATCGAGGCGGAAACGAAAGTCATCGAAGCCGAGAGCGCCGCGAAAGTCAAACTCATCGAAGCGCAAGCCGCTTCCGATGCCAACCGTCTGGTTTCCAATTCCATCACACCCGAGATCCTAAAGAAGATGGAGATGGAAGCCCGTCTGAAATTCGGTTGGGTCGAAATCACCGGTGCGCAGCTGATCATCGGTCAATAGTCGCGAAGCCCCGAACCAGGGGCTTTTCCTTGTTTATCCCCTCGCATTTTTTATGCATTTCGCCCGCAGTCTTGATTCACACTGTATGAAAGGGTATCATAAACACAGAGAGTTTCGATCCGATTGAATCCTCGATCCAGGAGAAACATGAAAAAAATCGACCTAAGCCGACTACGCTTCTTCGATGGCGCCATGGGTACGCGCCTTTTCGAAATGGGTTATCCGTTTGGTCCCCGTTTCGAAGAAATCAACATCGCCCACCCCGAAGCCGTCCAAGCCGTCCATCGGTCCTATGTGGAGGCCGGGGCGGATTTCATCACCACCAATACGTTCGCGATCAACCCTCTCAAAATGGCGGGAAGTCGGTATACCGTCCGCGAACTGGTATCGGCTGCGGTGATGAATGCGAAAGAAGCGGCTCAAGAGCACAATTACATCGTCCTGGATATCGGTCCGTGCGGGAAAATGCTGGAACCGTATGGGGAGTTGACGGTCGAAGAAGCGTATGGATCGTTTAAGGAAATCATCGCGATCGCAAAAGACGACGTCGATGCGATCCTCTTTGAGACGTTTATGGATCTGGACGAAATCAAGGCGGGGATTCAAGCGGCGAAAGAGACATGCGACCTGCCGATCTTCGCCACGATGACCTTTGAATCCAAAGGCCGCACCCTGATGGGTGTGGATGTCGAAACGATGGTCGCCGAGCTGGAAGGCATGGGTGTCAGCGCCTTGGGCGTGAACTGCTCTCTTGGACCGATCGAACTATTCGCGGTGGTCAAGGAACTGACGGAAAGATCGAAGCTACCGATCCTGGTCCAACCCAACGCCGGCTTGCCCCATGTCCATGCGGACGGTAGCCTGCATTATGACATCACTGCCCAGGCTTTCGCGGATGCGGTCGAACCCTTCATCCAACGAGGGGTATGCTTGATCGGCGGATGTTGCGGAACGGATGCGGAAACGATTAAAGAACTAAAACAACGGTTTCAACCCGAAAGATAAGAGGAGAACCATGGAGAAAATCAAGAGTTTCACCGTCAACCACATGCATCTCGAGCCCGGGATCTACGAATCACGCCGGGACTTGATCAATGATTGCGTCATTCTGACCTATGACCTGAGGATTACCCGCCCGAATGCGGAACCGGTGCTCAATACCGCCGAAGTGCATACCATCGAACATCTCGGTGCGACCTTTTTGCGCAATCATCCGAAATACAAGGATCGGGTCATCTATTTCGGACCGATGGGATGTCGGACGGGTTTCTATCTCGTCATGGCCGGCGAACTTCCCAACAAGACGATCTTCGAAATCGTCCAGGCGATGTTCGAATTCATCGCCTTGTTCGAAGGCAAACTCCCGGGGGGCGAGGCCGCGGATTGCGGGAACTACCTCGACCATAACCTGCCGATGGCGCGATGGGTCGCGCGGAAGTATCTTGCCAGTCTGTCGTTGATCCGCGATCTATCGTTCACCTATCCGGCATAACTTGATCCACAACCTGAGGAGGAAGAGACAATGATCGCACGAAGCATCGTCATCGAAGGGATTCAGAAGGTCAATATCATTGAAGAAGAAATCAATCCGGGGGTCATGAAAAGCAAGGAATGCTTGATCGAAAGCATCGCTTCGTTCATCAGTCCCGGTACGGAATTGTCACGAGCTTATGGGCTGAAGAAAGGGGCGACCTATCCGGTTCGCCCGGGGTATTGCTCGGTCGGGAAAATCCTCGCGAAAGGGTCCGATCTCAAAACGGTCGAGATCGGAGACACCGTCTTGTTTTCCGGTCCCCATGCCAGCCATCAGGTCTACGACATGGCCAAGAGCGACGGGGGAGTCCTTTATAAACTCGATCCCCGTTTATCTCCGAATGAAGGCGCGATGATGATGATGTGTTGGATCGCGATGAACGGGATCTTGACGGTGGATGTGAAACTCGGGGATACCGTCGTGATCTTCGGGATGGGCAACCTCGGCATGATCCTTTCCATCCTCTATACCGAGATGGGTGTGAAAGTGATCGGGATCGATCCGGTCGCCCATCGCTGCGAAATCGCACGATCCATGGGGTTGAAGAATGTCATCCATTGCGCACCGGAAGACCAGATCAAAACCATTCTTGAATCGACCCATCAAAAAGGCGCCGATATCGTCATCGATGCGACCGGCATAAGCGCGGCGGTCGAGAACGCGGTGTTGTCGACAGGTAGAAACGGGCATGTGGTGCTCTTGGGGACGCCGCGTGTGGACTATGTCACCAACATCACCCCGATCTTGAATGCCATCCACATGAAAATGCTGACGGTGCACGGGGCGTTGAACCGACGCTTCCCCTTCGAAGAGAAGGAAGGGTCGCGTCTCAGTGTCAGACGAAGCATGGATTATTTGACGGAATTGATGCTGAAGAAGACGATCGACGTCGAGAAATTCATCAGCCACGTCATCAAACCGGAAGAAATCATGAGTGCCTACGAGGGACTCATGTATCATAAAGACCAATACACCAGCGTCATCATCCGCTGGGAATAAGGGGGAAACAATGGACCAATTCGACCGACTCCCACCGGAGTTCGACGCCGTCAAAGACAATGACGAAACCATCTACTGGACCGGACAACCGAAGTTCGTCCCGTTCTTAGCGAAAGGCATCCCGTTTCTGATCATCGGCTTGCTTTGGGGCGCTTTCGACCTCTTCTTTCTCATGAACATGATGTCGATCGGAGGGGGACAACCCTTCATCTGGATCTTCATGCTGCTACATCTCTTTCCATTCTACGGAAGCATCCTCAACATGTTCCGTTTGGCCTTGGTCCACCAGAACACCTTCTATGCGATCACAAGCAAGCGGTTGATGTTGCGTACCGGATTCTTCGGGATCGACTTCAAAGCCGTGGATTACGACAAGATCCAGAACCTGGAAGTGAATGTCGGACCCTTGGAGAAACTGTTCAATGTCGGGACGATCCGGGCATTCACCGGAGAGTACGCCCACACGAAGAACGGGACCCGACCGCTCTTCAACGAGTTCATCGCGATCGACGAACCCTATGAAGTGTTCAAGAAAATCAAACAGGTTTCACTCGACATCAAAACCGATTGGAACTACCCCAATAAACTGCGTCCTGAAGAAAATCCGGGATACAACTCGAAATACACACCGAGAGAGTAAGATGAAAAAGCCCGAAGGGGCTTTTTGATACAAGGAGGCAAGCATGAAAACAGGATTGACATCCGTGACATTCAGAGAGAAAAGCGTAGAGGAAATCATCGCGTTGGCGAAAGAGGCGACCCTGGATGGCATCGAATGGGGAGGGGACGTCCATTGTCCGGCAGGGGAAATCGATACCGCGAAACAAATCCAGCGGCTATGTCAAGAAGCGCAACTTGAGATTCTCTCTTATGGATCCTATTATAAAGGACAAGAAGGGGAAGACTTTCTCCCCGTCCTTCAAACCGCCGTCGCATTGAACGCCCCGGTCATCCGGATCTGGGCGGGCCGCATGTCCCCCGAAACCATCACCGAAGAGTACTTCGAGATGCTCGTCAAAAACATCCAAAACGCCTGCGACGCGGCACGTAAAGAAAACATCGTGCTCGGGTTGGAATATCATCGCCGATCGATGACGCAAACCAAGGAAGGGGCGATGAAGTTGATCCAAGCGGTCGACCGGGAGAACCTCAAGACCTATTGGCAACCCAATCCCGAAGTGACCTTCGACGAGCACCTTCAGGAAATCAAGACGATCGCCGACCATTTGATCGCGATGCATGTGTTCAACTGGGATGAGGCGAACACGAGCTATTTACTGGAGGAGAGGGAGGGGGTCAAGAAATGGAAAAAGTACGTGGCGTGCGCACGGGGATTCGGCATCGACCTTCCGTTGATTCTGGAATTCGTTAAAGAAGATCAGACCGAATCGTTTTTGAGCGATGCGGCTTCGCTGCAAACCGTCCTGCGTAAACCGGTCGCCGTGTTTCTGGGGGATCCCTCGGAAATCAAGCGTGTCTATTCGCCGGATACGATCCGACGTCTGCAAACCCAACTCGATCTATCAAACGAAGTCATTACGAGAGACGAGATCGGGCATCGTCTCGATCTTCTTAACCGGTGCGAATACCTCTTTTCAACCTGGGGTTTTCCGAATTTGGACAAGGAAACGATCCGACAGATTTTCGTGAACCTTGAGGCCGTCTTCTATGCGGCAGGATCCGTCCGTAAGTTTGCGACGCCCTATCTTGATCTTGGCATCCAGGTATTCAGTGCGTGGACGGAGAATGCGATCCCGGTCGCCCAAAGCGCCGTGGCGCAAATCCTCCTTTCAAACAAAGGGTTTTTTCAACTTTCTCGTATCGATTCAAAAGCGGAGTATGCCCTTCGTAAAAACCAAATCGAGGATTTTCCGGGAAATAAAGATGTGAAAGTCGGGATCCTCGGGGCAGGAAGCATCGGACGACGCGTCCTTTCCGCGCTCAAGGAACAAGGGATCACGACGCTTGTCTATGACCCCTACGTATCCGACGACGTCCTTCGCTGCCTCGATGCGAAACGATCCGATCTGCAGGAAATCTTCGCGACCTGCCAAACGATCTCGAACCATCTCCCCGATCTTCCCTCGACCGTAGGCATTCTGAACTATGCTTTGTTTCAGTCCATGAAATCAAACGCCACCTTCATCAACACGGGGCGGGGGGCGCAAGTGGTCGAAGAGGATTTGGTCCGCTCACTACAGGAAGAACCAGGGCGCATCGCGATTTTGGATGTCACTTCCCCCGAACCCCCGAGCGATGACAGTCCGTTCTACACGATGAAGAACGTGATTCTGACCCCTCACAGTGCCGGAAGTTCAGGCCATGAAGTCCGACGGATGGGGGAAACGATGTCAGTTGAATTCGAACATCGCCTCTTGGGCGAGAAAACATCCAACGAGGTGACGATGGCGATGCTTGGGACGATGGCCTAGATCCAAGTTCATTACTAATTCTTGCGTTTCGCCTATGATTTGGGACTACTCGATTTAGCGGAAATGTGGTAGTCTTTACTCAACGGCGAGCAAGGAGGAAGTTTTGTGAGCGATGTGCAGATTTTACTGAGCGGGACTTTGTTTACGATCACCTTGATCGCCTTGGCGATCGCTTTTCACGCCTTCACTTCGATGAAGACACCGGGTGCCCGGGTGTTTGGCATTCTGTGCGTCGCGAGCGCGATCTACACCGTCGGGTATGCGATGGAACTCATGAACACCTCCCTGCACGCCATCGACTTCTGGGGGAAGTTCCAGTACGTCGGCCTTTCGTTCATCCCCGCCCTTTGGGTTTTGCTTTCCATCGATTATGGAAACAACCGCGCCCGATACAACAACGTGTTTTACTTCTTCCTGTTGATGATTCCGATGATCACGGTCTTCATGCGCTTCACCAATGAAGTCCATCATCTCTACTATACGGAAATGTCGTTGGTATCCAACGGTCATTTCACCTTGCTTCAATTCACCAAAGGACCTTGGTATTACGTCCACGTGGTCTACTTCATCGCATGCGGGAGTTATTCCACCCGGAACTACATCGTATTGAGTCAAAAGACAAAAGCGTTGATGCGGATCCAGTCGCTGATCATGGCCAGCGCAAGCATCATCCCGATGATCGCGATCCTGATGAACGTCGTCGGGACGTTCCCCTACGGTGTCGATGCCGGACCGTTCGCGGTGTTCTTCGTCTTCATGTTGCTGATGTTCGGTATGTATCGCTACAACATCCTTAGCTTGATCCCCAAAGCGAGGGATAAGGCGTTCGATTGGATTCAGGACGGCGTGTTGGTACTCGACATGAACTTCCGTCTGATTGACATGAATACGGCGGCGAAAAAATACTTCAGACAACTCACCTTCCTTAAAAACGGTGCCGAACTGGAAGATGTCTTCGCACATCAAGAAACGATTGCCCGGCGCATTCGGTCGTGGTCGACGGACCCTCAACGTGTCAGCGAAGATCTCAGTTTTGAAATCGAAGATGAGTTGAGCGGATCCCTTCGCCACTTTAACGTACGGTTATCCAAGCTCTACGAGAACGCCATCCAAATCGGAACGATCATCATTCTCAGCGATGTCACCGCCTCGAAGAACATGATGGAACAGTTGGCGAATTTGGCGCGGGTCGACGAAATGACCGGATTGATGAACCGACGGTATTTCTTCGAGCGGATCCATTATGAAGTGGATCGCGCCAACCGCAACGGATCGTCCTTGTCGCTCATCCTTTTCGATCTTGACCTCTTCAAAAACGTCAACGACCGATATGGTCACGCGGCCGGGGACCTCATTCTGCGGAATGTCGCGGATTGCTGTAGGCAGGCTCTACGTAACGTCGACTTGTTCGCCCGTTTCGGCGGGGAAGAGTTCATCGTCTATTTACCGGATTGTTCATTGACGGACGCCATCGATGTGGCTGAACGTTTGCGTAGTTCGATCGAAAAGGAAATCACGTTCTATATGGGGAACGAAATACGCATCACCGCGAGTTTCGGCGTTTCCAACCATGATTGTGCGATCCAAGGAGAGTGTCTTGACGTCAACGAACTCATCCGTGCCGCCGACGAAGCCAGCTACATCGCCAAACGCGAAGGTCGCAACCGGGTACAAATGCACATTCGCCCCATTGAATCAACATCGGGGGTATGATGGATACAGGTGGGAGAAAGAAGGTTACATGGAGCGTCGAAGTCGTTGGCGGAATGTGCAACGTTTCTATCTTGCGATCAGCGGGATCGGTTTGATTCCATGGCTTTTCGTGATGATCGGCTCACGTTTCGAACTCACCGAATTCTCCGCGAACAGCTTCGCTTTCTTCGGAATATCCGTTTCGATCCATGCGTCGATCTCGTTTACTCTGAGTTGGATCGGGTATATGACTCATCGCGAATCCTTCATCCTCGTCGCGATCCTCCTTAATCTTTGCCTTTTCTTCCTCTTCGCTTTCGGCGAACTCGATTCGATCCTTTCTGCGATCCCGGGGTATCTCTTCGCCGTCGGTAATTTCATCCTCCATTCGGTTTTAACCAAATCAACATGAGCGCATCGCTCATTTTTTTACGAAACCACGAAACTCATCGTGATACACGAAATCTTCACGGATTTTCGATATAATGGATACGCAAGGAGGATTCTCTATGAGCCATGGACTAAAACAAGATTTCTTGTGGGGCGGAGCGGTCGCTGCGCACCAGATCGAAGGCGGATGGAATAAAGGAAACAAGGGACCAAGCATCGCGGACGTCATGAGCGCCGGGGCGCACGGGATTAAACGAGTCATTACGGAAGGTGTCAAAGAAGGGGTGTTCTATCCCAATCACAGTGCGATCGAATTCTATGACCACTATAAAGAGGATGTCGGTCTGTTTGCGGAAATGGGGTTCAAATGTTTCCGTACTTCGATCGCATGGAGCCGGATTTTTCCGAGGGGCGATGAAACGACCCCCAATGAAGAAGGCTTGAAATACTATGACGATTTGTTCGACACGCTGTTGGCGCAGGGCATCGAGCCGGTCATCACCCTGAGCCATTTCGAAATGCCGTATGCGTTGGCGAAGGAATACGGTGGGTTCCGTAACCGGAAACTGATCGAATTCTTCGTACGCTATGCCGAAGTCGTGATGAAACGCTATAAAAACAAGGTGAAATATTGGATGACCTTCAACGAGATCAACAACCAGGCGAGTTACGATGAGGATCTGTTCACGTGGACTTGTTCGGGCTTGTTGTTTGAGGAAGAAGATCATCGTGAACAGATCGTCCTTCAAGCGGTCCACCATGAATTGATTGCGAGCGCTCTGGTCGTCAAGAAAGGTCACGAAATCAATCCTGAATTCAAGATCGGATGCATGCTTGCGTTTGTGCCGATCTATCCCTATTCCTGTGCCCCCAACGACATGATGAAGAGCGTCGAAGAGATGCGCAGTCGTTGGTACTATGGGGATGTCCATGCCCGCGGGGCGTATGGATCCTATGCCAAAGCGATGTGGAAGAACAAGAACATCCACATCGAGATGTTGCCGGGGGATGAAGACATCTTGAAAGAAGGGGTCGTCGACTACATCGGATTGAGTTATTATATGTCCCATGCGGTGAAAGCCGTTGAAAGCAAGGATGAGAACGCCCACGTCAAGAATCCCTACATCACCGCTTCCGATTGGGGTTGGCAGATCGATCCGGTCGGACTTCGTTATAGCTTAAGCGTATTGTATGAGCGTTACCAAAAACCCTTGTTCATCGTGGAGAACGGGCTGGGTGCCATCGACCAAGCCGGACCGGACGGAAAGATTCATGATGTCTATCGGATCGACTATCTCCGTAACCACATCCGCGAGATGAAGAAAGCGGTCGAATTGGACGGGGTGGATCTGATGGGGTATACGGTTTGGGGATGCATCGACATCGTTTCCTTCGGGACGGGGGAAATGAAGAAACGCTATGGATTCATCCATGTGGATAAAGACAATGAAGGAAACGGAACACTGAAACGTACGAAGAAAGAAAGTTTCGATTGGTATCGTCGCGTGATCGAAACCAACGGGGAAGAACTTTAGGCACACAAGCACACGACTTGTGTGCTTTTTTTCTGAACCGAAAAGAGTCGGATTTCCGTTGACATTCCCCTACCGCCTACGTATAGTATAAATATTAGGACAAGTGTCCGAATTCCGGGAGGTGAACGCATGCGTAGGATGATGGATAAAAAAGGTCAGTCGCAGCGTATTTTGACTTCCGCCATCAATTTCATTTCCCAACACGGGTATGCGAACGTCTCCTTGCGCGACATCGCCCAAGACGCCGGCGTGGTGTTAAGTCAACTGAATTACTACTTCAAAAACAAAGAAGGTTTGTTTGTGGAAGTGATCAAAACGGTGATGAAGAAATATCTTGTGGAAATCGAAGAACTACTTCAACGCGGATCGACCGCGAAGGAGAGAATCAACAACTTGGTTTCCTACTTCTCAAGTACGATCAAAGAGAATCCCAAAACCTTCCGTCTCTTGTTCGATCTCTCGAACATGGCGATGTGGTCGCAGACGTTCCGCGACTTACTCAATAGTCTCTTCGATGATCTGGCACGGTTGATCGAGAAACATGTCCTGCCCTTATGCGACAAGGATAGCCGTCTTCAAAGTTTTTCCCCTAATGCGATCGCCCGTATGCTTTTCGGGGCGATGTTCGGGGTGAGCATCCAAGCGTTACTGAATAATGAGGAAGAGCAACTTCCCGAAGCCATGGCTGCGATCGGAGCGATACTTTAATGGAAATGATTCAACGCGAGAACATGGGGAAACGATGCATCTATATCATGCTGAGTGATACGGGTACGCTTTTAACACGTGCGATCCGTGTTTACACCCATCAGCAATACAACCACATCTCGATGGTCCTTGACGGGGATTTCGACCAAATCTATAGTTTCGGACGGGTGAAGGCGAACAACCCGTTCATCGGGGGGTTCATCAATGAATCGGAAACCAAGATCTTCGATGTTTTCGATGAAACCACCTGTACGATCTTGAAACTGGATGTCGATGATTTGACCTACGATAACATTACGGAAAGCATTCGAACCTTTAAAGAAGACCGCGACCTCTATCGATATAACCTGATCGGATATATCGGATTCATCATCAACCATCCGATCAAACGCCAAAACGCCTATTTCTGTTCCCAGTTCGTCAGCGAAACGTTGGAACGCAACGGTGTGAAACTCTTCAATAAACCCCCTGAACTCGTTTTGCCTTCCGACTTTTTGGAATGCGATGCGATGACCCGGATCTATTCGGGGAAATTCAGTCAATTCGCTGAAATCGTTTGATCGATCGGAGGATGAACATGCGTATCGGGATATTTTCGGATACTTATGCACCGGATGTCAACGGGGTCGTAACCTCGGTGATGCTTCTGCAAAAAACCCTGGAAGACCACGGACACGAGGTGTTCGTCATCACCAACCACCCTAAACTCATCGATATCCACTACCAAAACCATGTATTGCGCTTACCGGGCATCAAACTTAAGTCGCTCTATGGGTATGTCATGACCAGTCCGATCCAACTGCGGGCGTATCGGATGATCCGCAAAATGAAATTGGACTTGATCCATGTACATTCCGATTTCGGCGTCGGGATGTTTTCACGTTTCATCAGTTTTCGGCTTAATCTACCGATCGTGTTTACCTATCATACGGAAATCGAAAACTACACGCACTACATCAATCCGCTGGAACTCCGCTCGGTCGAGAAATTCTCGCGCTTCGCCGTGGCGAAACTGAGTAAACAACTTGGCGATCATAGCACGGCGGTCATCGCACCTTCGAAGAAGACGAAAGACATGTTGCTGCGCTATGGCGTCAAAAAAGATATCTTCATCGTTCCGACCGGTGTCGACCTTGAACGGTTTTCATCCGCATCCCTCGACATCAATAGGATGACGAAGATCCGCCTCGCCTATGGCATTTTGCCCGAAGAGTGTCTTTTTATCTATGTAGGTCGGATCGCCAAAGAGAAAAGCATCGACCTAGTGATCGACGGGTTTCATCATGTCGACTTCGAAAGTTTCAAGTGCAAGTTGTTGATTGTCGGCGACGGACCGCAATTGAACGAACTCCGGCAACAAGTGCTTGACCTCAATCTTGAAAAACAGGTTAAGTTCGCTGGAAAGAAGTCCGCAGACGACGTCCCCTATTATTACAACGCGGCACAAGCCTTCATCTGCGCCTCGCGGACCGAGACCCAAGGACTCACCTATCTTGAAGCCATGGCTTCCGGATTGCCGATCCTTGCCCGTCCGGATAAGGTGTTGGAAGGATTGGTTCATGAGGGAACAACAGGATTCTATTTCGAAACAGAGGAAGAGTTGGCGCGGACGGTCGAACGGTTCGCGCGACGTTCAAAGGAAGAAGTGGATGAACTGAAGAAAAACATCCACGAAACGATTCGTCAGCTTGACCGTGAAGTGTTCTACCACAACATCATGGAAGTGTATGAATCCGCACTGAAAGATTTCAACCCAGAGTGAAAACAGCAGCGCTCCCGAGTTGGCGTAATCGAGCATAAAAAAACTGCCGGCAACAACAGGCAGTCGATCTCGTACAATCAACGAGTTCAAGACGATGGGTTTACGTCATGTTGACATGGGGTAAACCTTTTATATGTGAGCTGATCCCGAAACGCGCTATTTTTGTGTTGCGACGAAATCTGCGGGTAGAAGTAATTCGGCCTTTTTTCTCTTCACAAAATCCAATACTTCGGTTTTGCTGTTCTCATCCAGCGATTCGATTTCCTCTAGGATATCGGAAAACTTTTCGTACTCGGAAATTGAGAATAATACAGCATCCAATTGATTGTTCTTAAATACGAAAATTTTACCCAAACTTTCAGTACGATCACGTAGGGTCTTATAGTTCTTAATAATGTCGGAATTCGATACGATCGCTGATTTTAGAATTTTCATTTTTGACCTCCTGTCTTAATCTACAACCATTATACACTAATTCGAACAATGTTTACAACTATATATCAAATGAATATTAAAAAAGAATATATATTAAAATATGAAAGCAACAGACTATACAACGGTAAGGCTTGACCCGCAGTCAACGCAATATTCATGAACTCTATTCTAGCATATCCCAACCCACGAATCTATCATCCTCTTCGATTTTCAGGAGATCCCATGAGTTTTGCTTATTCTAAAGGGTTTATTCGAGATCAAAACCATGATGGGTGAAGTTTGAATGGCTTGACTTATAATTTATCAGATCAAGTAAAGTTAGAATGATTGTGGATAAGTAGAGTAATATTCGTAAATTGCAACAAATATAATAATAAATAATATAATATATATTCTAATAAAAATTTGACAAAAAGTATGAATAGGTTTATGATGTGCATGTCGTAAGGGACGAAATAAAGGAAATCGGATCGCTTCATCGAAGAAGTTCGGTGTAAAAGCTTCGTGTTTGTTTCTTCCGACGTTGAAAATGCGTTTATTTATTCGTAAGTCGGACTCAGTATTCAAATGAACTGAGGAAAGGAGTACTCACATGCTAACAACAATCGCAATCATCTTAATCATCTTGTGGCTTGCCGGCGTCGTAACCGCGACCTCGATGGGTGGATTAATCCATATCCTGCTTGTCATCGCCATCATCATGATTCTTATCCGAGTTATTCAGGGACGTAGAATCTTTTAATTGATTAACATCGCATCTTTCATTGAACTGAATTAGAAAGGAGAAAAACATGAAAATCACAAAAAATCTTGGTTTCCTATTATTAGGGATTTGGTTAATCATTTCCGGGCTATCGCAGGTCATGAGCATCCCGGTCGAATCACTTGGTATGATCCTCGCCATCTTAGGGATTGCTTCGGGAGCCATGATCATCCTCGGAAGATAGAATCCCGTAGTGCATAAATCATGGAATTCTGTCCAATCGGACAAGGAGGTAGTGAAGATGAATGAACTAAAAGATAAAGTGGTCGAAGCTTCGGCGAAGATCATGGATGCCGGAGATCAGATGAAAAAGGATCTCAAGGACAACCATAGCGAAGCGAAGGATAAACTCGACGCGATGAATGATAAGACCAAAGGCAAATTCAATCAAGTGAAGGGGAACGTCAAAGAAGAAATCGGCAAGATGACCAACAACAATAAACTTCAAGCCGAAGGCGTTGTCGATCAAGTGATGGGCAAGGCACAGGAAATCAGCGGCGAAATCAAAGAAACGATCCTGGATGCCAAGAAGAAGATTACGAAGTAACGATCTAAAACGAAACGGGATCTTCCATCAATAAGGAATATCCCGTTTTTTTATCTATCGGATCTCGATGATCTCGTAATCATGGGTCAGAAGGTCGATCCGCAAGACTTTGCGTTCCAATAATTCGCCCTTACCCAACATGTATTTAACCGCTTCCGCGACTTGGATCGAGGCGACCACACCGGGAGTGAACGATGGGTTCCCTAAATACGTCTCGATCCCCCGTTGGGCCTCGCTCGGGTACAAGAAATCAAACAGCCGGTCCTTCGGTTGGATGAAAGCGACTTGGCCGTACCAGCCGCTGATCGCCCCGTGGACCATCGGGATGTCCATGACTTCGCAAATATCCTGCAATAATCGACGGACAGGGATCGTATCCACCGCATCCATCACCAAATCGGCGCCATCCAGCAGATCTGGAGCGTTATGCGTCGTTAAGCGCTGTACGATGACCTTGGTTTCGACCTGTGGGTTGATGGCTTGGATGCCGTCACGGACCACTTCGGCTTTCGGATGTCCGATGGTCTTCTCATTGGAAAACAACTGTCGGTTCAAGTTTGTCTCATCGAAAACATCCCCGTCGATCAAGATCAACTTCCCGACGCCGACGCGCGCCAATTGATCGGCGATATATCCCCCCAATCCCCCTAAACCGACCACGGCGACACAGAATGTCTTCAACTTTTCCTGTTCTTCGTGATTGATACTGCTCTTATTGCGGTCATATCGATCTGCCATACCGATCCCCTCCTTTGTTTAAACCTAACATAGCCGGGCAAGATACACAAGCATCAACCTTATCTTGCGTGAAAGCGATGAAATGCTATAATACAGATAACAGGATTTTCAATGAAAATCAAATGAAGCATCCGCTTCAAAGGGGAAACGTATGAGTGAGCAACCAGTCGTCAACAAGCCCAAAAAGAAGAAGCATACCTTATTGTGGATCATTTTATTGACCCCCCTTATTCTTATCGGAACCGGATTCGCGATGCTTTCGATTCCCAAACAAGCGAAGGTCGAATTCACCCAAACCGATTTGGATTCCTATCTCGCCAAAGGCGGGATCATCCTGAACGAAAACAGCGCGTCCTTCGAAGAGATTTTCGCGGGGAAGTTCCAGGTCGTCGGAAAGAAGGAAGTCGAAGCGACCGTGACCAGCGCCGAAGCGACCGCCATCCTCAATGAAACCTTGAAGGAAGGCAGCGTGTTTAAAAACATCCGCATCAAGTTCGTGGGTGAAAACAAAGTCCAGGCCTCGGCGACGATCACCGATGATTTCTCCCAGATCTACACTTTGGTTCCGGAAGCGCAGAAATATGACGATTATCTCAGTACGATGAAGGGGAAATCCGTCTTCATCGGAGCGACGTTGACGTTGGGTGCGAATGCGTTGTTTGAAGCCGAGATCGAGTCGCTTTCCGTAGGTAGCCTGCCTTTACCCGTCGACCAAGCCAACGACTACGGTACGATGTTGGGGACGGCGTTGAACCAAAAACTATCCAGCATCCCGAATTTCGAGGTCGAGAGTTTCAAGATCGATGCCGAAGGTCTCCACTTTAAAGGGACCATTCCGCAAGAAGTCCGTTCGGTCGTGAATTGATCAGACGCTTCAGTGCGTTTCGATCGGTTTTCTTCATTTCGTTTTTGGGAAATTCATGAATCAATAGAATTCTTTTCGGTCGATACCACCGGTCCAGCGTTTCTAGCGGGCCGGTGATTTCTTTTTTTATGTCTTCCTGTCGTTTGTGTTGTTTTACGCTCACGATCAGACACAATCGACCTTCTTCATCTTGAAGTGCGATTGCTTCCTTAATGTCGGGAAGCGAGAGCACCGCGTCTTCGATTTCGTGGGGATCCACGAAATACCCGTTGATCTTCAGCAGATGATCCCTGCGGTACAGGACGACAAGATTACCGTTCGCATCGATCTTCCCGATGTCCGCACTGCGAAAATACCTCTTTCCGTCCATCGATACGAACGGATCCGCATCACGAAGCCCGTCGTAGCCATCCATCAGGATCGGTCCATGGATCAGGATTTCACCGGCTTGTTCATCGGCGCATCGGTTTCCATGCTCATCCACCACGATGATTTCATTCCCCGCAAACGCTTTGCCGCATCCGTCCGCCATCCCATCGGACACGCACACCGCGGTCAGCGTCTCCGTACAACCATAACCGACCTGGACGACGGCTTGGCTATGCCCGTTTCGCAAGAGTACATTAAACTCCTCGATCAGTTTCTTCGGGGTCGCTTCTCCGCCGCAGAACACATTCTTCACAAACGAGAGATCCGCCGTATGCATGCGCGGATCCTTTAGAAACAAACGGAGCAGTTGGGGTACGGCGGCGATGTAGGTCGGTTTTTCCTTGAGGAATTCAGGCACGATCGTGTTTCGTGCCAGTCGGGGAATCAAGATGCATCGTCCCCCCAACGCAAGTACGGTATGCATCGAAATCCCCAGGCCGAAACCATGGAAAAAGGGAAGGATCGCAAACATGGAATCTTGGGTCGGGACGGGATCGATGATGCGGGTGAGTTGGTCGCAGAGGGCATCCAAGGTATCGTGACGTAAACGGATCCCTTTATTGAGACCTTGGGTCCCGCTTGAGAACAAGATGAACGGTTGCGGATCCTGCGCCACTTCGATCGATCCTTGGGGTTCCTGGTATCGGTAGCGGAGCGTTCCGATCGTTAAGATGGAAGGCAATAGGAAATGAAGCGATCGGATCGATTTCGGAAGGGCGTCTTTCCCGTCGACCAAAACGACGCGTCTTCCTTTCAGGGCTTGCCGGTATTTCGGATAGAGAATATCCGTCATCACCGCCAAGTCGATGCGGGACTGGTCGCAAAGCAATTTCATTTTCGACCCGATGGTCAACGGATGGATCATCACCGCGATCGCCCCGATGCTTTCACAGGCATAGAAAAACACCGGGAATTGCGGGAGGTTCGGCAAGATCAGCGCGACCCTGTGGTTCTCTTTGATGCCCTCTTTTCGCAGAAAGAGTGCCGCGGAATGAATTTGACGACCCAATTCTTCATAGGTGGTATGCTGATGGTTGCATGTCAGAGCGATCGCCTTAGGATACTTCTCCACCATCGATAAAACGCGGCGGATCGCGATCATCTTGGGTTCTCCAGACAATCTTTAAAGAAAGCCAAGGCTTTGAAAAGTTGCTGCCCCTCTGAAATCCTCTCATCGATCGTAAAGGTGATGGTTACCTTGCCTTGTTCGTCGAGTCGACCCAAGGTGATGAAGAGGGAAGAAGTCCCCCATTCATACAAATGATGGAACACGGCGTCCCCGTCGACGCTGCCCAGATTCGCGATGACCAAGGAAGTATGCAAAGGGTCGGCGTGAATCAGAGAAGCTGGAAGCAAACCGAGTCGATCGACGAAAGAAGCCAGGGACAAGCCGATGCGAAACAAGGGCATCGGAAACCGGTCCAAAGTCTGGATCAGTTTCTTGAACCCTTTTTCTTTTTCACCGCGGACCGTCGAAATCCGATGATCCATCTTTTCTTGGATTTCGGATGCCGTCTGCTTCTCCTCAAGTTCGATCTTCACCAAGGAAATCGAACCCTCTTTGCTGACATCCTTCTTCATGACCGTCGACACCGACATCGTCGTGTGTCTGAATTTCTTCCCCCCCAACATGAAATCATTGAGGAAAGGGAAACGAAGTACGGTCTCTTTACAGACATAGAGTACATACGAAAAGAAACGCAAGCGATGCTCGCGTAGGTATCGGACCAACGACTCGCTCTGGATTTCCAGGATGTAATAGACACAGGCGCTCTGGCGGGTCGGAAGGATCGCGGCTTCCACTTTCTGATAAGCTTCTACGTTCAAGGGGATACGGTCGGGGTTTCGCATAGGATACTCCTTTGAATCAAAGGTAACATAAAGAAACCGGAGCGACAAGTCAAAAAGAAATCCCCTTGCGGAGATTTCAGAGCGATCGTTATTCGACGGTGACCGACTTGGCGAGGTTGCGGGGTTTATCCACGTCGCATCCGCGCAAGACGGAAGAGTAGTAGGCGAACAACTGCATCGGAACGATGCTTAGGAAGGGCATCAATTCGTTGCGAACATCCGGAAGGGTGAAGACCATGTCGGCCACATCCTGGATGTAAGGTGCGTTTTCCCGACAGACAAGCAGGACTCTCGCCCCTCTCGCCTTGACTTCCTTGATATTGGACACCATCTTTTCATAAAGGTCGACCTGGGTCGCCAAGGCGATGACCGGGAAATCCTTCGTGATGAGGGAAATGGTTCCATGCTTCAGTTCACCGGCCGGATAGGCTTCCGAATGAACATAGCTGATTTCTTTCAACTTCAATGAACTTTCAAGCGATAGGGAGTAATCCAACCCCCGTCCTAAATAGAGGAGGTTGTGGGAATTCTGGAGCTTGGAAGCGAAGAGTTTGCAGTCGCCATGATGCTCCAGAACATGTTGCACCAGATCGGGGATCTTCAAAAAGTCTTCCAACAACCCACCGAGTTCTTCCTCGCTACGCGATTGACGCAATTCGGCGAGTTTCAGGGCAAGCAGGAAGAACACGGCCATTTGGACGAAGAACGCCTTGGTGGAAGCGACGGCGATCTCCAATCCCGCCCAGGTATAAAGGACATAGTCCGCTTCGCGTGCGATCGAGGATCCGACGACATTGACGATCGCCAAGGTCGGGACATGGTTACGTTTGGCTAAACGAAGCGCCGCCAAGGTATCCGCGGTCTCACCGGATTGGGAAACGATGACGACAAGGTCTCCGGGAAGGAAAACCGGATCGCGGTATCTGAATTCGGAGGCGACATCCACGTCCACCGGGACGCGTGCCATCTTCTCGATCAAAGACTTCCCGACCATCGCCGCATGCATCGCGGTACCGCAGGCGACCATCGTGATCCGCACCACGCCTTTCAGCATCTCATCGCTGATCCCTTCGCCTTCGAAAGATACGTTTCCGTCGATGAGTCGCGGGGAAACGGTTTGCGTGAACGATTTGGGTTGTTCGTGGATTTCCTTCAGCATGAAATGCGGGTATCCGCCTTTTTCCGCCGTCTGTTCATCCCAATGGGCATGTTGAATTTCCTTCGTGATTTCTTCAAGGTCCAAATCCAAGATTTGGACGGAGTCTTTCTTCACGATCGCGATCTCGTTTTCTTCCAACAGAATATAGTCGCGCGTATACTTTAGGATCGCCGTCATATCCGACGCCACGAAGTTCATGTCCTTGCCTAAACCGATGATCAAAGGACTGTCTTTTCGGATGGCGTACAATTCGTCGGGGAACCCCACGAACATTATTCCGACCGCGAACGAACCCCGGATTTTCTCCAAGACTTTCTTGATGGCTTCAAGCGGCGTCCCTTTCTGGACGAAGTAGTAATCGACCAGTTTCGCCAAGGCTTCCGTATCCGTTTGGGTTTCAAAAGCATACCCTTTACGAATCATTCTTTCTTTGATCGGAATGTAGTTTTCGATGATTCCGTTGTGGACGATGGAAATGCGATGATTTCCATGAGGATGCGAGTTGATGTCCGACGGTTCCCCGTGGGTCGCCCAACGGGTATGTCCGATCCCGACACTCGCCAAAGGCAAGGGATGTTCATCCAACTTCTTCTGTATTTCATCGATCCGACCTTTGGTCTTCACGGTTTGAATCTTGCCTTCCAAAAACACGGATAAACCAATCGAGTCATACCCACGGTATTCGAGTTTGCGTAAACCCGTAATTAAAACTTCGGTCGCATTGGGTGAACCCACGACGCCGACAATTCCACACATAATGATGATTTCCTTTCAAATGCGCGGTTCGATGAAGAATTTGTCTCCTTTGTCCTTCATCTTTCGACAACCGCTTGCCGAAGAGGCATCCGCCGAGTCTTTCGATACTCCTCTTTCCTCGTCACTGTTTCCAGCCGGGCGCTATGATTCCTTCAATTCAAACCGTATTTCCTGTTCTCACCTCCATGACGTGTACTATAATATCATACTCGATTCGCAATGAATACCACCCATCGACGATAAAACGATGGGTTTCATCCATTATCTACGAAAGATGTGAAATATAAAAGAATTCGTAACGCTTTCGTCACAACTCGCCTCTACAATGGACGACAAAGGGGAAAATTATGAAAAAAAGAAAAAGCAAGGTCAGGACATACATACAGATTCTATTCTTTGCGTTGATCGCGATTCTCGCCGTCAACAACACGCTGGCGGAAAGCGATGCGGCGATCGCTTGGATCCCGGTGCTATCCTTGCATGCGATTTGTCCATTCGGCGGGGTCGTCACTTTGTATAACTTGGCGACGGTCGGCGACTACATCCAAAAAATCCATGCATCCTCCGTCATTCTTCTCGCAATCAGCATTGTCATGGCGATTCTGTTTGGTCCGGTGCTTTGCGGCTGGATCTGTCCGTTGGGATCGCTTCAGGAATGGATCGGGAAAATCGGAAAGAGAATCTTCAAAAAGAAATACAACGCTTTCGTACCCAAGAAGGCCGATCGCTATTTGCGGTATATCCGTTATCTCGTCCTCATCTGGGTCGTCTATGTCACCGCGAAATCCGGAACCCTCGTTTTCAAGAACGTCGACCCCTACAACGCTTTGTTTACCTTCTGGAGCGAAGAAGTCTCCTACAGCGCGGTTCTCGTGCTGATTCTCACGTTGGTCGGCAGTCTGTTCATCGAACGCCCCTGGTGTAAATATGCCTGCCCCTATGGCGCATTGATGGGGATTTCCAACAAGTTCCGCATGTTCAAGATCCGTCGCAATGAACCGACCTGCATCCACTGTACGAAATGCGATCGCGCCTGTCCGATGAACATCGAAGTATCCAAGGGACAAGCGGTTAAGAACGCGCAATGCATTTCATGTTATGAATGCACCTCCGAACAAGCATGCCCGATTCCCGATACGGTGACGTTAAGCGCGACGTTCAAGAAAGTCGTGGCGGGTGATAAAGTATGAAATTGACAAGTCGAACCATGGCATGGGTTTTGCCTGTGATTCTATTTGGAGGGATCCTCCTCTCCCAAGCGACCGGAGTCTGGTCAAGCGACACGGAGAAAAAGCCGAATCGATTCGAGGACGGGATCTTCGCGGGGGAATACGACCCTGCGGATATCCGAGGTTCCTATACCTTGATGGATGTATCCAACTTGTTTGAAATCGATCTTCAAGTCCTGATTCAAGCCTTTACCTTGAAAAACGACATCGACGCGGAGAACTTCCAAACCAACGATCTGGAAAAGTACTTTACGGATTCAGGATATGAAATCGGAAATGAGTCGGTCCAAGTCTTCGTCGCCCTCTATAAAGGATTACCGATCGTCTTGGACGATGCGGTCTTGCCTAGGGCCGCGGTCGATATCCTCCTTCAAAATCAATCGAATCTAACGGATGAGCAGCGCGCGTATCTGGAAGAGTACGGGAAGGATGTCGTCGCCAGTGAAAACCCGGTTGAAGAAGAAGAGGAAGAAAGCGAGATCAAGATCAATGGGACGACGACGTTCCAATACGTGATCGACTTGGGTGTAACCCACGAAGAGATTGAAGAAATCCTCGGTATGAAATTGGAATACACGAATCAGGCGATCAAGGATTTCTGTCTGGATCAAGGGCTTTCGTTTTCCACGATCAAGACCAAGCTTACCGAAGCGATTGAAACCTCGAAATAGGCTTCAACCGCTTTTTTTATTTTCTATACTTTTCGCTACCAAAACAAAAAGGTTTAGGGTATAATATAAAAGCAAATCGGGACGTAGCACAGCTTGGTAGTGCACTACCTTGGGGTGGTAGGGGTCGCGCGTTCAAATCGCGTCGTTCCGACCAATTTGCGGCCGTAGCTCAGTTGGATAGAGCGAGCGCCTCCTAAGCGCTAGGTCGACGGTTCAACTCCGTCCGGTCGCGCCAGAAGTACCCTCTTGTTTAAAGCCCCGTGCACCAGTGGCGGAATCGGCAGACGCGCACGTTTGAGGGGCGTGTGGTTATACCGTGTGGGTTCAAGTCCCATCTGGTGCACCAAATGATCAGAAAACCGTTGTCATCATCGGTTTTTTTTTGTACTTTTTCATGAATCATGTTGAATCGTAGCCGGTCGGTATAGAATTTAGATGATTTTTATGAAATCACTTTACAGAACAGAAAAAGCGGATATAATAAATATCAGATGATATATATCAATTGATATCAAAGGAGACGAGATGCCGCCGAAAGTAAAAGTGACGCAACAACAGATCATCCAAGTTTCGTTGGAGATCGTGAGACAGGAGGGGATCGATGCGTTGAACGCCCGTGCCATCGCAAGGAAACTGGATTGTTCGATCCAACCGATCTTCAAGAATTTCGAGACGATGGGTAGTTTGAAGAAACAATTGATCCAAAGTGCGCAAACGGTTTATGACAAGTACATCCAAGAAGGGATGACAAGTCCTGCGAATCCGTTTCTCGGCATGGGACTGGGCTACATTCGTTTCGCAAAGGAAGAAAAAAACCTGTTCAAGTTATTGTTTATGACAAACGAGTTTAAACAGAACGGATTGATTCAGATTATCAAGGATGATGAGAACCAGGAAGTCGTGAAACTCATCTCCAAAATGAGCGGACTTGATTTGAAGAAATCCGAGATGTTGTTCATCGACATCTGGATTACGACACATGGGATTGCTTCCATGATCGCGACCAACGACTTGGCCTTGGACGAAGCAGAAGTCACGAAAATACTAAGGGATGCCTTTGCCGGATTCAAACATCAACTCATGATCGAGGAGGAAGAAAGATGAAAGGGTTGTTAAAGAAAAACGCTGTTCTACATGCGGTGGCGTGGATCGGGATTTATGTTGTCAGTGTCAATGTTCTCGATGGGGTTTCCGCCTCGATCGGGGTTCAGAATCTCGCCACGGGTCTAGGGTTGTTCGGGCTATCGACCGTACTGTTCTTGTATTTGAAAAACCAAGAAATGATAAAGACCATCGGTCTGGTGAAGGTGGATTCGTCGACGATCAGAAAGTGTCTATTCTTTATTCCATTAGGAATACTGGCCGTAAGTCAGTTCACGGGGAAATTCAACGCAAGTCTGACGATACCGCAAATCATGATTTTCGGGTTATTGATGCTGAATGTCGGATTCATCGAGGAAGTGATATTCAGAGGGTTGCTTTACAAAGCAATCAAAGACAAATCCGGTCGCAACCGCGCGATTTTGATTTCGGGGCTTACCTTCGGGTTGGGGCACATCGTCAATCTCCTTCGGGGAATGTCGATCGAACATCAATTCCAACAAATCGCCGCAGCCATCATCTTAGGGATCATGTTGGCCCTGATCGTCGAAGTCTCGAAGAGTATCCTTCCAGGAGTAATCTTCCATGTCTTGTTTAACTTCAGTTCGACGATCATGATCGCCGATGCGACGACGGAATTTTACTTGCTGATTTCCATACTTGTCTTGGCGGTTCTATATTCCGCTTATCTCTACGTATCCCAAATCAAGCAGAATCGGGGACTGAGCCTAGTAAAGAGTTCATGATGGTTATTGGTATCGGGTTTTGATGCTTCGATAGAATTTCAATGCTCGTAATCAGATATTCATGGAAGGCATCTTCTCTTGATCGATGCAATCGAATTCAGTGACATTAAAAATCACTTGACCTAAAGCGAACATTACATCGTATAATTCCTGTATAAGCGAGGGAATCCCATGACCAATGCATTCAGTCCGGTTACACTCGGACATCTAGACATAAAGAATCGGCTTGTCCGTTCTGCGACGCATGAGTATTTCGGAGAGCCGGATGGATCGCTTGGCGATCGTCAGTTTGAGATCGTCGAAGAACTGGCGCGTAATGAGGTCGGTTTGATCATCAGTGCCCATGCCTGTGTTACGAAATGGGGACGATCCAGTCCTGAACAAAACCGGATCAGCGAGGATCGGTTCATCGAAGGATTCAAGCGGCTTACCGAAATCGTGCATCGACATGACGGAAAGTTCGTAGCGCAGATCTCCCATGCGGGGGGGAAGGCGCCGTCCAGGGTGAACGAGGGACGGATCGCAAGATCGCCGTCGGGCTTACCCTTGAAAGACCAGACGCCCACGTTGGCGTTTACGTTGGATGAAATCAATGAAGTCAAAGAAGACTTCATCCGCGCTGCGCTACGCATGAAGTCGGCCGGGGTCGACGGGGTCCAGATCCATGGGGCGCACGGATATATGTTGTCGGAGTTCGTGAACTTCGTCGAAAACAAAAGAACGGACGATTATGGAGGAAACGCGATGAATCGCGTCCGCTTGATCCGTGAAATCCTTGAAGGGATCAAAGAAGCCTGCGGGAAGGAATTCCCCGTTCTTCTGAAGATCAATTCCAACACCACCGAAGACAACGGAAGATATGTGGAAGAGTTAATCGAAATGTTGAAGATCCTTAAGGATTCGGGTTTGGATGCGGTCGAACTCTCGGGGACGGGCTTCTCCAACCTCAAGGATGTCCCGACTCCGTTCTTCTTGGAAACCGCGGCGATCGTCCGTCGACAGGTCGATCTACCGATCATTCTGGTCGGGGGAACACGCAAGATCGAAGACGTGGAGCGTGCACTTGAAGCGGGGATCGAAGCGGTATCGATCAGTCGTCCCTTCATCAGCGATCCGGATCTGGTCGCCAGATTCAAACGAAGAGAAGCGGCGAGATGCATCCATTGCAACCAATGCTTCGTCCTGCCGAAAACCACCGGGAAACGGTGCATCTTCGAAAAATAAACCTGTCGTCGGACAGGTTTTTAAATGGAGTTGCGCTTGATAATTTCATAAGGAAGGAAATTCTTTTTCTTCAGTTCTTCTTTGCAGTGCCGTATCTTCTTAAGCAGGAAAGACATGGCATCGCTTCCCATTTGGAAACTGTTGAGTTCGATACTGGTGATCGACGGATGACTGAGATAGGCGAAAATCGTATTATCGAAGCCGACCACGGCTTTGTCTTGGGGCACTTGATACCCGTGGGCGTTCAGCTCGTCGATGACGCCGCAGGCGATCAAGTCCGACGTGACGAAGAAAGCCTCCACATCCGGATGATTGGATAGAATCTCGGCCGTGACTTGTTTGCCCGAAGCGAAACCGAAGACGACGTCCTGGGGTCTCGGTGTCAAAACCGGAAGATCGTTTTCGATCATCGTATCCCGGTACGCGCGGTATTTCTCGTTGGCCGAGATGATATCGACCGAGCCGGCGTGCACGAACGCGATGTTCTTGTGCCCGGGCAGAATCAGTTCTTTCAGGATGGATCGGCTGGCTTCGTAGAAATCGACGCTGAAATATGCGGCCTTCGATTCTTCGGAGTATTCAATCACCTGGACGATCGGATATTGGGCGTCGAGTTCGTTGATTTCCTCCACCGTCAAGGTGTTCGAGAGCAACAACACGCCGTCGACCAAATGGTTCTTCAGCATCTTCAAATAGTGACTCTCGCGTTCACGGTCTCCGTAGGTGTTGCAGATGAGGACGTTATAGTTGTTTTCATGCGCGATCCGCTCGATCCCCTGGACGGTCGACGAGAAAAACGGATTATCGACGCTGTGAAGCAAAATCAAAACCAGCCCTGTCGTTTCGCGGCGCAACATGACCCCCATGGCGTTGGGTTGATAATTCAGTTTCTTGATTGCGTTTTCAACGCGTAGCCGGGTGTCTTCGTTCACTTTCGCCGTGTTGTTGATCACACGTGAAACGGTCGCGACACTTACTTTCGCCAACAAGGCGACTTGCTCGATTGTGCTCATGGTACCCACCTTGATTTCCATCCATATTTTAGCATAGTTTATTGCGATTGTCAGAGGGTGCTTGTAAACGATTACACAAGAAATGCTTTGACGCGTGCAATCGCTTACAATTAGAATGAAGGTACATAGGAAATATAAGGAGGAACTATGAAAAAACTTATAATCTTAATTTCCATGTTGTTGGTTGCGTTCTCTTTAACCGGATGCGCGCCGAAGAAGACCGTTGAAATTACGTTTAAACAGAACAAACCTGAAATCGATGCCCAACTGCAAGCTTTCGCAGCCGCATACGAAGAGGAAACCGGAGTCAAGGTCAACATCGTTTCCTGCGGCGGCAGCAGCTGTTCGCTGGGCGACATGCTGAGATCCGATTATGCTGCGGATGAAATGCCTGAAATCTTCCCGATCGATGGAATCGAAGCCTACAATGAATGGGCGACCATCATCGACGATCTGTCGGGCGAAGAATGGGTTAAAGACACGGACGTCTCCTTCAAGGTCGACGGTAAAGTCGTCGGTTTCCCGGTCTCCATCGAAGGATGGGGCATGGCTTACAATGCCGATCTTCTTGAAGAAGCCGGCGTCGACCCTGCCACGTTGACGAATTATGATGCGTATATGGCTGCGTTTGCCAAGATCGATGGAATGAAAGCCGAACTCGGCATCGACTCCGTCGTTTCCATGGCGGCCGGTCCGGGCATGTATTGGGTTACCGCCCACCACAACTTCAACAGCTTGCTTTCCAACGGTTTACCGTACGGGGATCGCAGCGTTGTCGATGCGTTGTTGGATGGCGATATCGATGAAACCCGCTTGAATGAATACGCCGACTGGGTCAACTTGCTGTTCACCTATGCCGACAACACCGTATTGACCACCGGAAACTATGACTCCCAAGTCGGTGCTTTCCTCAATCAAAAAGCAGTCTTCCTACACCAGGGCAACTGGGTTGACGGAAACTTGACCGCTGCGACCTTCGACATGGCGTTTGCTCCTCACGGATCGTCCAAGACGGCGACCGACGGGATCTTCGTCAGTGCCCCGGCGTGGTATGTCGTTAACAAAGATTCCGAAAACGCACAAGCCGCGAAAGACTTCTTGGAATTCATGGTCTACAATGAAATCGGTCAGAAGTACATGGTCGAAGAAGCCGGTATGATTCCTGCTTTCAAGAACGTCACCCTCCAACCGACAGGCAAATTGTCCAAATCCGTCATGGCTTGGGCGAAAGCCGGCAAGATCTTCTCTTGGCAACAATACAACTTCACCGGCGATTTCCGCGATAACACCTTAGGCCCGATCTACAACCAATTGGCCAGCAAGGAAGCGACGATCGACCAATTCAAAGCATTGCTGAAAAAAGCGTTAGAAGACAACGCGGACTAATACTCGAAACGAGTGTAAGGGTAGGGTCACACCTACCCTTACTTATATCAAAAACAGGAGGTTAAGGATGAATAAAGACAGACGCAATCAGAAAATCGCATTTTGGCTCTTCCTCACTCCCGTATTGTTCTCATTCTTCATGGTCCAGATCATTCCGTTTGTCATCGGGGTGTATTACTCGTTCACCAACTGGTCCGCGACCGCACAGCCTTCGATCGATTTCGTCGGCTTGACGAACTATATGGAAGCATTCAAAGACGCCACCTTCCTTTATGCGACGATCATCACTTCGATTTATACGCTTGCCAATATCATTCTGGTTAACGTGATCGCGTTCTCGCTGGCGATGCTGGTGACGACGCAAATCAAAGGCCGCAATATCTATCGCGCCGGTTTCTTCCTGCCCAATGTCATCGGCGGGATCATCCTCGGTTACATCTGGCAGTACATCTTCAATCAATTCATTCCGACCGTCGGAGGTATCATCGGCGTCAAGTTCCTTACGGATAACCTGATGCTGGCGGATTCGAAGACCGCGTTGGCTGCGTTGGTCATCGTCAGTACCTGGCAATATGCCGGTTACATCATGATGATCTATGTCGCGGCGCTTCAAAACGTGCCGCGTGACTTGATCGAAGCCGCGCAGATCGACGGAGCGACCCCTTGGCAACGGTTTAAAGCCATCACGATTCCGATGGTTCGCCCGGCCTTTACCGTCACCCTGTTTTTAACCTTAGTGAATTCATTTAAACAATTCGATGTGAACGCTTCGCTGACCGGGGTCGGTCCTTCCACCATGTTCATGGGGAAGGCTATCAATGGCACGACCTTGTTGGCGATGAACATTTCCAACACGTCCTTGGTACTGCGCAATACGGCGTTGGCCCAGGCGAAAGCGATCTTGTTCTTCATCGTCTTGGTTATCTTCTCCCTGATCCAAGTCTATTACTCCAAAAAGAAGGAGGTTGAACTTTAATGAATCGCAAAATCACTCGGAATTTATTGGAAGCCCTTGCGATCATGTTGGTGATCTTCTTCATGGTGCCGCTCGTTTTGGTTTTCATCAATGCGAATAAAACCAATGCGGAAATCTTGAACGCTCCGCTAAGTCTGCCTGAAAACTGGGGGACGATCTGGAAGAACATCGCCAACATCTGGACCAACCCGAACATACGTTACAGTAAAGCCTTGTACAGTTCGGTCATCGTCACGTTCTTCTCCCTCGCAGGCATCACGATTTTCTCCGCGATGGGGGCTTGGGTTCTCGTACGTACGAAAACGAAGACTTCCTTTGCGATCTTCATGATGTTCGTGGCCGCGATGGTCATTCCTTTCCAAGTCGTCATGTTCCCCTTGGTGAAGTGGTTCGGTACCTTCCAGCAATGGACGGGCATCCCGATGTTGCGCAGTTATTTCGGCATCATCGTCGCCTATATCGGTTTCGGGAGCTCGCTATCGATCTTCATGTTCCACGGATTCATGAAATCGATCCCCTTGGACATCGAAGAAGCCGCCTATATCGACGGTTGCGGAAAAGTGAAAACCTTCTTCCTCATCGTCTTGCCGATCCTGAAACCGATCTATGTCACCGTCTTGATCCTCAACGGAATTTGGATCTGGAACGACTTCCTGCTCCCCATGCTTGTCTTGGGTAAGGGGACACCGGTCCAAACCATCCCGCTTGCGGTCAGTAATTTCGCCGGCGCGTTTGTCACGTCGTATGACTTGATGATGACCGCGATCTTCATGGCGTTGGTTCCTGTCGTCATCTTCTTCATCAGTGCGCAGAAGCACATCATCAAGGGCATGGTCGAAGGATCGGTCAAATAGGTGCATCATGAAACTATGCGCATTCGGTGAATTGCTGATCGATGTCACCCCTTACGGGATCTCCGATAAGGGATATGAATTGTGTGAGTTTAATCCGGGAGGGGCGCCGGCCAACGTGGCGGTCGCCCTGCGTAATCTCGAACAAGAAGCTTCGTTCATCGGACAGGTCGGAAACGACCACTATGGGAATTTCCTGAGATCCGTTCTGCGTGAAAAATCCGTCGATGTCGACGGGCTTGTCTTGTCGTCCGACTATCTGACCACCTTAGCCATGGTGAGTTTAGGCGAAGGCGGGGAACGCTCGTTCAGTTTCTATCGTCAAAACGGCGCGGACGTGATGATGAAGCCGCTGCCTGAATACTTCCAGAAAATCGAAGAGGCGGACATCTTTCATTTCGGTAGCGTGACGATGAGCGACGAACCCAGCCGTTCGACGACCTTTGAATTGTTGGAGTATGCGAAGAAGATCGGGAAAATCATCAGTTTCGATCCGAACTTACGGGAATTGCTTTGGGATGATCTTCGCGAAGCGAAGAGACAAATCAAGAAAGCCTTACCATTTACGGATATCTTGAAAGTCAGTGAAGAAGAGTTGTATTTCTTGACCGAAATCAAGGATGTGGCGTCGGCGTGCACGATCTTGTCGCACGGGAACTCGATCCCTTTGATCTTGGTGACATTCGGCGCGAAGGGTTCGGCGTTCTTCATCCGTAACCATTTGATCGAAGTCCCGGGGTTCGGCGTCAAGGCGATCGACACCACCGGTGCCGGCGACGGATTTCTCGGCGGGTTCCTTTCCCGCTTCATGGATCTCAAGAAACCGATCGAAATGTTGTCATTGGAAGAGTTGAGTGGGTTCTTGCGCTTTGCGAACGCATGCGGAGCCTATGCAACGCTGAAAAAGGGTGCGATCGGCGCATTGGCGACGAAGCCGCGCCTTAAAGAGAAATTCGGAGATCAATCATGGATCGGATAGAATTGATCCGTCAACTCTACGCGAAAGTCTACGGCTCGGATGGACGTGCCGTACAGGCTTTCGAACAGCTTCTCGGGTTGATGGAAAGTGCGAAGAGCGGGCGCAAGGAAGACTTGCGCCGCTTGGATAAAACGAACACCAACGGCTATTTCAGCCAGGACAGCATCGGGATGACCTTATATGTCGATTTGTTCGCGGGCGATTTGAAGAAAATGTTGAAGAAAATCGACTACTTCAAGGAACTCGGCGTCACCTATCTCCATTTGATGCCGCTGCTCAAACCCCGCGACGGGGAGAACGACGGCGGATATGCCGTCGAAGACTATCGTCGGATCGATCCGCGTTTGGGGACGATGGACGATTTCATCGCGCTGCTGGATGCATTGAGAAAAGAAAACATCGGGGTCTGCATCGACTACGTGGTCAACCATGTCGCCAGGGAACATGCCTGGGCACAAGCCGCCTTGGCTGGTGATCCAGAAATGCAGGAGAGATTCATCCTTTTCGATACGAAAGAGATGCCCGATCGATACAACCGTACCGTACCGGAAGTCTTGCCGGATAAATGTCCCGGGAATTTCACCTATTATCCCGAGATCAAAAAATACGTGTTTACCTCGTTCAGCGATTTCCAATGGGACCTCAACTTCAAGAACCCCTTGGTTTTCAACGGAATGATCGACAATCTCCTCTTTTTAGCCAATCTAGGCATCACGATGATCCGTTTGGATGCGATCCCGTTCATGTGGAAAGAGGTCGACACGACGTGCAGGAATCTGCCGGTCATCCATGACTTGATGCGTCTTTATCATCTGATCAAACAAGAAGTCTGCCCTTCGGTCGCATTGCTGGGCGAAGCGATCGTCGAACCGCAGGAAATCGTCAAGTACTTCGGGACGGATGCGAAACCCGAATGCGAGATCATGTATAACGCCAATCTGATGGTGGACATCTACCATGCCTTCGCGACCCGCGATACCCGCTTGTTGACGATCGATGCCAACCGTTTCCATCTGCCGCATCGTGCGACGTGGATGAACTATGCGCGCTGCCACGACGATATCGGCTGGGGCTTCAACGAAGATGCGATCCGCAAGTTCGGATGGGATCCCTACGACCATAAGCAATTCCTGATCCATTATTACGGTGGGGATTATCCCGGGACGTTCGCCATGGGTGAGCATTACCAATTCAACCCTGCGACCATGGATGCGCGGACCAACGGCACCTTGGCGAGTCTGTTGGGCTTGGAGAAAGCGCTGAAGAAGAAAGAACTCTATCGTCAGGAAGAAGCGATTCGCCGTATCCACCTTACCCATGCCTTCATCCTTGCCTATCGCGGCATCCCTCTTATCTACTCAGGCGATGAAATCGCGACGCTGAATGATCAACGGTATCGCTTGGATCCTGCGAAGGTACCTGAAGGCCGATGGGTCCATCGACCCTTCTTCGACTGGAAGCGGGCACAAAAGCGCAATGACGTCGGAACCTTCGAATATCGGGTCTTCCAACAATTGAAACAACTCATCAAACAAAGAAAAGCCCTGCCTTATCTTCATGGGCAATCCAGCCAGATCGCCGTCGACCTTGTCAACCCCCATGTCTTCGGGATCGTACGGACCCACAATGGGAAAACATTCTTCGCGCTCTTTAACTTCAGCGAGAACACCCAGATCGTTTCAACCGAGTATCTGCATCCGCTTTTGGTCGGCACCCGCTTTGCGGATGTCTTCCAGGGACGTGAATTCGACGTCAACGACACGCAATTCGACCTAAGTCCCTATGAATTCGTATGGTGCATCGCGAAAAAAGAACAATAACCCGGGAAATTCCTGGGTTTTTTGATTTATATACATTTATTAAATATATACCTTGACAGGCGAAGTAGTATGTATTATGATGTAACTGTAAAAAGGAGGGATGTCATGAATATCACATCCGATATCCTGCGCGGACACACCGAAACCATCATCCTGAGGCATCTCTTGGAAAAAGACAGCTATGGGTATGAAATCAACAAGTCCATCCAGGAAAAGACGAACAACCAGTTCGAACTCAAAGAAGCGACTCTGTATTCGGCGTTTCGACGATTGGAGAGCGCCGGCTTGATCCTCCCGTATTGGGGCGATGAAACCACAGGCGCCAGACGACGCTACTACGCCATCACACCGGAAGGCCGGGCGTATTATCAGCAAAACCGTAAAGATTGGGAAGATGCGAAGATCCTGATCGACACACTCATTTAAGGAGGGAAAAATTATGATCGCAAAAATCAGAACCTACATCAACCGTGCATTCGAGGATGTGCCGCGTACCAAAAAATCGATGGAAATGCAGGAAGAACTGATCAGTAACCTGATCGAAAAGTTCAACGACCAACTCAGACTCGGAAAGAGCGAGGAAGAAGCCTATACTTCCGTCATCGCTTCGATCGGGGATTTGAGCGAATTGACCGAAGGGATGCGTGAACGCCATGTCCTCTCGGGACCGACACCGCAAGAAAGAAAACGCAGCGCCATGTTCGTGACGATCGCCGTCATGCTGTATATCCTTAGCCCGATGGTCTTGATCGTGTTCGCTCAGAATTTTGCGGCGGAAATCACCGGTCTGGCCGGGATGTTCACCTTGATCGCCATCGCGACCGGACTCCTTGTCTACAATCAAGCCAGTAAGCCGAGATATCTAAAAGAAGACGAGACCTTGGTCGAAGAGTTCAAGGAATGGAAATCATCGCGTCAAAAGAACAAGTCGATCTATGACGCCTTGAGTTCCGCGTTCTGGCTGATCATCGTCGCCGTCTACCTGTACGTCAGTTTCACTTACATGAACTGGCATTACTCCTGGATCATCTTCATCATCGGTGCCGCGATTCAAAACATCGTGAAGGCGCTTTTGGAAATGAGGGGTGAACATGAGAAATAGACCCGTATTGAACCTTATCAAAGCGCTCTTCTGGTTGGTGGTCGCCGCCTTGGCGTCGCTGGTCTTCATCGCTTTCATGAACGGGGAGAACCCCTTCATGATCAGGTATGAAGAAGGGGATCTACGTGTCCTACATCAGGAAACCATCAGCGAAGACATTTCGTCGATCGAAATCGATTGGACCTCCGGCGGGGTCGACATCTTGAAATCCACCGACGACAAGATCCACATCGTCGAACGTTCGACCGCCGAGCTTGACGAAAGCAAATGGTTGAAAACGGCGGTCAGTGGTGAAACACTGAAGATCACAAGCCGTAATCGCAATGTCTTCTTCTTCTTTTTCTGGCACACCCCGCAGACCTTCCTGGAAATCCGCCTGCCCGATAAGCTTTATGACGAAGTCAAATTGAACCTTCCTTCCGGACTCAACCGCATCTTCGCGCTCGACGCGAAAACAGTGGACATCGATGCGACATCCGGCGCACAGTATTTCGACAACATCACCGCCGATTCGTTCAGATTGAACATGACCAGCGGATTGGCGGTCCTCAAGGACTTCGACGTGGACGATCTTTCCATGACGATGACTTCAGGTAACCTCACGTTCACCGGCATCGCATCCGAAAGCTTCAGAGCGGAGATGACCAGCGGAATCTTCAACGCGACGCTACGCGACCACGCGCCTTCCACCCTGGATTTCTCGATGACTTCCGGGCAGGCCGAACTCTTCGTCCCGGCGGATGCGGACTTCAAATTGACCTTGGAGAAAACCTCCGGCAGTTTCAACGCCGACTTCACCAACACATCCAACGGGAACACCTATATCCATAAGAACGGTCAAGACGACTATGAGTTGTCGATGACCAGCGGATCTCTAAGTTTCCATGTGAATAACTAAAAACGGTTCAAACATTGAACCGTTTTTCCAAGTTGATGGATCGCGGTTGACATCGAGGTAGACCCATTGTACTGTTATCCTTTAGAAAGAGGGACATATGCAACGGGACATGAAGGCACGTATATTGACGTTTATCATCGGGATTCTCTTCACGGCCCTAGGATTGGCATTGATCGTCAAATCGGCGATCGGACAGAGTGCGGTTTCAGGATTGGCTGCGAACGTCGCTTTTCTTGGACAGATCAAGACCGGTACCGCCCTTCTAGCACTCAACATCCTGTTTTTCGCGGCTGAAGTCATGATCCTCCGCCGTCGGTTCAAAGCGCTTCAACTCCTTCAATTACCCGCCTCCTTGGGGTTTAGCGTGTTGGTCAATTTCTTCCTTTACGACATCCCTCTGGTCGCGAACCTCGCTTCGTCGAATTACCCGGTTCAATTCGTGATCCTGCTGGTCGGTGTGGTGGTCATGGCGCTTGGCATCTCCTTGTTCATGGAAGCTCAGTTGGTCTATATGCCCTATGAGGGCTTGAATCATGTCTTGCATGAAACGTTCGACGTTCCCTTTGGAACGGCTCGCCGTAATTTCGACCTCGGCCTTGTCTTGATTTCGCTTCTTTTGATCCTCTTCTTCAAGATCCCCAACACCACCGTCCGTGAAGGAACGCTGATCCTCGCGGTTCTTATGGGCACGTTGACCAATTTCTTTATGAAACGCTTGAATCCCGGGAAATGACGATCGTCATTTCCCTTTTTTAGTTCGGGTTCGCACGTGCTATAATGTGAAAAACGGAGGATGATCCATGTTCTTCTCCTACGACGATGTCGGTACCGCATTTGAACTCTTCACATTGCCTCATGTGTTGGCGGTCCTAGGGTTCGCCATCCTTCCCGTTTTCCTGCTCATCCGATACAAAGATCGAATCCGAACTTCGAAGCATGAACGGACGATTCGGATCTCCCTCGCGATGGCGGGAATGTTTTGCGAGGGATCGCTTTATGCATGGTATCTTATAAACGGCATCAAGGATTGGCGGATCATCCTTCCCTCGACGCTATGCCCGCTCACCCTGTATCTCAGTGCCTATTGTATGGTCACCTTGGATCGTAAGCTTTCCCCAATCGTCTATTTCTACAGCTATGGCGCCTTCTTCTCGTTCTTGTTGGCGGACATCATCCATGGATACGACCGTTTCCGCTTCTATCTCTTCTTCTTGATCCACGCTTCCATCATCGTGAACGTGGTCTATCTGCGCGTGGTAAACAAGATCGTCTCGGACAAACAGGCGAAACGGAAAGCACAACGTTTCCTGTTTCCGTTCATCCTTGGATCCATCGCGCTTAATGAACTGACCGGTCAGAACTTCTTCTATCTTAAGTGGCCGCCGATTGAGGATTTTCCGGTCTTCCGGCAGGTTTACGATGCCCATTGGATCGCCTATGCCGTACTGTGCATCGTGTGCTATTATTTGCTGATTGAAATCATGGGGGGCTTGGCCTTTCTCTTGAAGATCGACCGAGGCATTTAAGTAATCTTGAAAAATCTCTTGGATGGGGTATAATACACCCTGAACCATGAAAAACACACAATTCGTCCACAATGTTTTCCTTGGAATCGGATAAAATAAAGAAGGAGGATTCAGCATGAAAAAGTTGATCATCGTTGTCTTGGCGCTCTTCCTGATGACGGGGTGCGGTGCGAATGTCACGAAAGAAGATTATGAACAGAAAATCACCGACTTGGAAACGAAGTTGGAGGCGCTGAGTGAGCAGATCGAAGCGCTCAACGATACGGTGAAAGAGTTGACGGATAAGCTCAGGGACGGGGACAGTTACCACGTACTCGACGTAAAGACCGCAAACGGTGTTTCCAGCGTCTTTGTGGAAATGATACAAGGGACGCTCGGCTTCGACGGGGAACTGCCGGACCGCCTGGAGTTCTTGGAGAACCTGACCCGGGACGAATTCGGAATCTACTACCATCATGAAGGTTCGTTTGAGGAAGTGATCGTCTTCAAAGCGTTGGGGAAAGCGGATCTCGATTTGACCGGCGAATATGCCGGGGCGACGATCCTCGCCGATCTGTCAACCGACCAGGTCCTCATCGCCTTGGTGAATCTGGAAAGCAAGCTCGACGATGAAGCCAAAACCTACCTTACGAACCAGGATGTGGCAATCCGTTTCGCCGCCGAACGATTCACCCTCAATCAATCCGCATTGACCAAATAACCCGTTTTTACGGGTTTTTTTATACCGATTTTATATCGAAGTGACAACTTGCTTCCGGCAAGCCTTGAAAGAGGCTATCAGAAGGAATACAATTCTCTTGGAGTCCTAATCCTTCAGGAGGTTATCATGGGCATCATTGAAACAAAGCAATTGACGAAGTATTATGGGAAATCGCGCGGGATCGTAGAGGTCGACCTATCCATCGAAGAAGGCGAGATTTTCGGGTTCATCGGTCCAAACGGAGCGGGGAAATCGACGACGATCCGCTTGCTTCTGGATCTGATCAAGCCGACGCAAGGGTCGGCATCGATCTTTGGTTTGGATTGTCAAAAAGAGTACCGGAAAATCCATGAAGAAATCGGATATCTCCCATCCGAAGTCTTCTATTACGATAATATGAAAGTGAAAGATCTGCTTTCTTATTCCGCTTCTTTTTATAGGAAAGACTGTTCCGCGAAAATCAAGGAACTGGCGAAACGTTTGGACTTGGATCTCAACCGTAAGATCGACGACCTTTCCTATGGTAACAAGAAAAAAGTCGGGATCGTCCAAGGATTGCTTCATTCACCGAAAGTCATCATTCTGGATGAACCGACCGGGGGGCTTGACCCGTTGATGCAACAAACATTCTTCGAGATCCTGAAAGAAGAAAACAAACGTGGGGCGACCGTGTTGTTCTCCTCGCATATCCTAAGCGAAGTGCAGAAGATCTGCGACCGGGTCGCCATCATCAAGGACGGCAAGATCGTGCGCATCGACACCATGAGTTCACTGAAGGAGAATACGTATTTGAAAGTGGATATGGAAACGAAATCCCTGCTTCCCGAGCATTTCTTCAACGGGTCGATGAACAATGTGAAAGTCAACGGCAGCGAAGTGTCTTTCCTGTACAACGGGGAAGCCAACGAGTTGTTGAAGAAACTCTCGTTGTTGGATGTATCCCGCATCAGCATGAGCGAGCCCGATCTCGAAGAGATTTTCATGCACTACTACGAGAAGGAGTAAGCCATGAACATTTTTACTTTCGAGATCAAAAGCAACCTGAAGAGCACGTTGATTTGGATGATCGTCCTGTGCTTCGTTGCGTTTATGTTTCTTCAGATTTTCCCGATTTTCTATGAAAGCTCGGCGTCCTTGATCGAGATGTTGCAGAACTATCCCAAAGAAGTGCTGATAGCGCTTGATTTCGATCCCGACCAATTCTTCACGATCCTTGGATTCTATTCCTTCATCGCCGTCTATATCCAATTGATGGCGGCGTTTCAAGGGATCATCGTCGGCTTGGGGACGATGGGTCGTGAAACACGTACCCATACTTCCGAATTTCTCATGACCAAACCCGTGACGCGACCGATGATCTTCGCCATGAAGGTCGCAAGCATCTTCACGATTCTCGCCGTCACGAACCTTGTCTTATTGATTGCGACGATTCTCGGCTTAAGCGTCATCAATGAACCGTATTCGATGAGCGGACTGTTGCTTGTCAGTCTGAGTACGTTCATTCTACAACTGATTTTCGCATCGATCGGCATCTTCTGCGGTGCGACCTTCCGGAAACTGCGCTCAATCGCCCCGGTATCCCTCTCCGTCGTCTTCGGTTTCTTCGTTTTAAATATGCTGAAAGGGGTCTTCGACGATCCTTGGATCCGCTATTTCTCCCCGTTTCAGTTCTTCGATAAATTCAAAATCATCTCGACCCAGACTTTCGAACCCGTGTTCTTGTTATGGTCGCTGGCCTTGATCGTCCTACTCGTCGGATCAAGCTTCATCATCTTTGTTCGTAAAGACATCCATGCGCTCTAGGAGGTGCACGCTATGAACCTGTTTTTTCATGAATTGAAAATGTATTGGAAATACCTGTTGTTCTGGTCGATCGGGATTCTTGCGATGGTCGGCGGCGGCATCGGGAAATTCACGGGGATGTATGCGACGGGCGGTCAGGACATCACGGATCTGATGGACAAACTCCCCAAAGCCTTTTTGGCGATGTTCGGCATGTATAACATCGACGTGGCATCGATCGGAGGATTCTACGCGATCATCCATTTCTATCTGATGATCATGGGGGCGGTCTATGCGATCATCCTGGGTGCCGGGATCCTGGCGAAAGAAGAAAGAGACAAAACCGCCGAGTTCCTGATGGTCAAACCGATCTATCGTGCATCCGTATTGGGTCAGAAGTTGATGGCCGGGTTGGTTTATGTCTTGGCTTTCGTTGCGGTCGACGCCGTGATTTCGCTGGTGTTGGTGAAGAAAGTCGCTCCTACCGAAGACATCACTTCGGAAATCATGCTCTTCCTCATTGCGTTGATCCTCATCATGCTGATCTTCTATTGTCTGTCGTTTGGTTTATCCGGCGCTCTGAGAGACAACCGCAAATCTTCCATGATCATGTTAAGCGTCATGGGATTCGTCTATCTCGGGACGGTCTTCATGGATATGTTGGAAAACTCCGGTTGGATGAGACCCTTCCTTCCTTTCAAATATTTCCCCTCCCCCGACATCCTGGACAAGTTGACACTTGATCCTCTGTATATCGGGTTGAGTCTCCTCTTGATTTTGATCGGTCTGGGAATGGCGTTCATCCGTTTCCCCCGTCGCGATTTACACCTCTAGCCTAAGGTGGGAACATTCCCACCTTTTTCTTAAAAAAGTATGGAAATGTTGACGGAATTTGTTATAATTGTAAAGCAAGTCACGCACCAGTGGCGGAATAGGCATACGCGCACGTCTCAGAAGCGTGTGGGCAACCGTGCGGGTTCAAGTCCCGCCTGGTGCACCATGAGAAAAAACATCCACGAAAGTGGATTTTTTTATCTTGTAATGAAGTGTTTTCCATGATACGTTGAACACGGTCGACAAGATCGACCCGTCGAGGTACTATGGCAAGTTTTCAAAGCAAGATTCTGAATTCTTTGTTTAAAAGGATTCCTAAAAAGAAGATTTATTCGCGTGGATTATCGAGCAAAAATAAGACGGATTCCAAGGCTGGATTTCCTCCGCCTTTTATATACAATGCCACCAAAGTAAAGATGCTCAAGATTCTAAATCGAAATGTGGTCGTTCTTCAACCAAAGGGCGTGATTCCATCACGTCATGTCTTATATCTTCATGGCGGAGCCTACCTTTATGGCATGAGTTATCTTCACTGGAAGTTCGTCGTCAAATTGATGCGCAGATTAAATTGCTCCATGATGATTCCTGACTATCCTTTAGCGCCTCACGGTCATGCGGATGAGACGTTTGCTCTACTGATGGAAACGTATCGCCATTTACTCTCAGACAAAAAATCATCGGACCTTCTCATCATCGGTGATTCTGCCGGAGGTGGGCTGGCGCTTGCGATAGCCATCATGTTGAAGGAAGAAAAGCTTCCTCAACCTCGGCGGATCGTACTGTTGTCCCCATGGTTGGATGCCGAGTTAACCAATCCCGAGATTCAAAAATTAGCCGATCTCGACCTCATCTTGGATGTGGAGGGATTGCAGAATGTGGGCAAGGTCTATGAACCGGACACCGGGGAAAGAGCAAAGCGGATTTCACCGATTCATGACGATCTTGAGGGATTGGCGCGTATCGCCTGCTTTGTCGGAACCCATGAAATCATGCTTGCGGATGCACGCAAACTCAAAGAAAGATGTAAGATGGAAGGAATTGAAATCGACTACTTTGAATATGAAGATATGCTTCATGCCTGGATGTTGTTCGGGATTCCCGAGTCGAAGGATATGATCGATAAACTGACGCACATAATTTAAGTAATGGATTTTGATCGTATTCCATGGCAGATAAAGAAATAGTGATAATCCCCCATCAAGCGATAGGGGATTATCTTTTGGCTAACAATGTACTAATAAAACAAATTGTTGATATAGCAGAAGAAGAGGAACCCCGATGTCACGATCATGGTTGAACCGGCAAGCAGGAATTTGTGTTTAATAAGCAAGGCAATCATGAAGGCGATCGATGAGAACAGAGCTGACATGGCGTAGAAATGAATCGAACTTGAGTGTTGTATAAGATTGTAGGAAGAAATGGCCGTGTTCAAACAATTCACAAGACCAACAACGAAGATGAAGGTGGCGAATGCATAGACATCAAGCATTCTTAGATGCCGGGTCTTCCAAATCGAACGGATCGAAAGGAGCACAAGAACGACAGACAGAAGCAAGTAAGACACGACCGCGATCCATTGCCATATCGGCTTTTCGACGGAAGAGACCTGGACATAACTTAAGGCACTGTCGGTCAACAAGACCATTTCGTTGTCCTTCTCGATGAATTTCACGTTTCCAAGTGTCGACGTATAGAAGTTACGTCCGATGTTGGTCATGGGCTCCCCGTTCATCTTAAAGCCCGCATAGACATCTCCGGATATTGCGATTGTCCGCTCGGGAATCAGGAAACTGTAGAGTTTCTCGATCGTCGTGAAGTTGGATCGTGCTGCCCGGTAAGTACCGGAGATGTCCAACGACACTGTAGGTGGAAGGGAATCGGAAGAAACCGAGGACGAGAGAATCGGCGCAAGGAAATCATCGACGATCGAGTGGATTTGTTTCCAGGCAAGCGGTGAATTGAATGAAAGGAATACCGCCGTATTGTCTTCCGGAAGAAGGACGATTTGCGAGTTGAAGTTCCCTGTTTCCCCTCGTTTTTCAATAACTCGATGTCCGTTATTCAGATGAAGGTTCCATGTATATGAAACACCTAGGAATTCGGTAGAAGAAACGTACTGCGGAGAGAAGAGTTTTTCCTTACTCTCAACACTTAAGATCCCGCCATCGGATTGAAGGCACCACCGCATGTATTTCAAAATATCTTGGGCGGTACTAACAACCGATCCTTCCGGATACAGGTTGATGATGGGCTCAAATCGAGCATTGCCATCCAGGTCGTAGGCAAGCGAAATCGGGTTTTCATAACTCGAAGGGTCGAAGGACGTATTCGACATACCTAAGGGTTCAAAGATGTATCGATCGCTGTATTCGATGAGGCTCATGTGGGAGACCCGTTCGACGATGTAGCCGGCAAGTGCCAGGCCATAGTTAGAATACGACACGATCGAAGAGGGCTTGAAGGCTTGGGAAGGTTGATAGCGAAGCAAGCTGGTATGCAGAGGGAGCAGGGCCTCCTCATCCATGACGACGATGCCGCTGATCAAGTCTTCAAAGCCGGCCGTATGCGTCAGTAAATGATGAAGCGTGATCGGATAACTGAAGTGGAATTCAGACGGTAGATAGCGTGTGATGTCTGCATGCAAGTCAAGTAAGCCTTGGTCCACCAATTGAAGGACCGCGATCGCGACGAAGGTTTTGGAGATGGAACCGATGCGAAACGCCGTTTTAGTGGGATCGGCGAGGATTTCGTTTCCCTTGTCCGCATACCCCATCGCCCCGACATATTCATCCTGACCTTCGATCACCGCATAGATTACCCCCGTGGCTTCGCCGATCGAGGGACTAAGGAGTTGGGGAAGGCTTTGATTCGCTGTACTCGCTTGAGTGTTCAGGGCGGGGAAGTACATGCCGACCAAAATCATTGCGATGAGAAATAGTTTTTTCATAGATTACCACACGAACGGAATGAACCGTTTCGTTCTCTTTCTGTATTGGATGTACTCATCGCCAAATTCTTTAACCATGTCTTTTTCTTCACGGTCCGCAAGGCGGGTATACATGACGATGATGATGGGGAACATGAGAAGTAAGGGAAGGGTGACCCATTCGATTAGCATGCCAAGACTCAGTAGGAACAGTCCGGTGTACTGCGGATGACGGATGTAGCGATAGATGCCGCTAGTCACCAGTGTGCCTTGACCGGCCGGTTTGGACCAATAGTGCTTATAAATGTTTCTCCATCCATTGCTTATGATAAGAAGCGCGATGAGAGCCAAGGCGATGTTGATGTACATGCCCCAATGTCCGATGTAGGGGAATAAGGTGTGCCCCCAAAGGAAACCTAAGGGCAACGACTTATTGAAAAGCCACGAAATCAACAGCATGCTGAAAGGGATGCCGTGCATCTCGATCGCAAACGCGAGGACGAAGGCGAAGTAGGCTTTCTTCGGTTTCGCCGACATTTTGCGATAATAGGGGGACAACAGTAAGACGGCCGAATAGAGAGCGGTGAAGAATACGACGCCGAATAGATCATAATAGTGTGAATCAAGTTGAAACATAGTGAACCTCCTGTAAAGTACATCGTGATTATATCGAGGGGTTCTTAAATCGAAAGAACGGGAACCTTAAATATTCCTTAAACAACCTGGATCCCCTCCATCAAGAATTGCATTGCCCATTCCCATCTTCTATAATGGGGAAAAGCGATGAGTGAGGGACCCTATGCGAATCCTAGTGGCTGAAGATGAAAAAGACCTGGCTTTCCTGATGCAGTTCGAACTCCAAAAGGCGGGACATTCGGTTGTGATCGCCAATGATGGCATAAAAGCATTCGAGAATTTATCCCAAGATCCGTTCGACCTTGTGTTGTGCGACATCATGATGCCGGGGCTCGACGGCTTGAACCTGCTGCGCCGTGTCCGTGAAACGTCCGATATCCCTTGGGTGTTCATTACGTCCCGCGGGGAAGAAATGGACAAGGTGCTCGGGTTCGGCTTGGGTGCCGACGACTATCTGGTGAAGCCGTTCGCGATTTCGGAACTCATCGCACGGATCGAAGCGATCTATCGTCGGACGCATCGTGAAACCGAAACCGTTCAACGGATCCAGATCGGAGGAATCGTGTTGGATACCACCGCATGTACGGTCACGGTCGACGGGGCCTTGATCCAAATGAACACGAAGGAATATTTATTGTTGAAACACTTCATGGAACACCCCGGGCGCGTCTTCACCAAAGCGCAGTTGTATGAAGCAATCTGGCATCAGGATTCCTATATGGATGACAATACGGTGATGGTCCATATCAGCCATCTGCGCAAACTCATCGACGACAATAAACAAGACATCGCCTATATCCAAACGATCCATGGCCTTGGCTATCGTTTTCGTAAGGACAACTCATGAGAAGCCGGGTTAATACGCAAGTCTTGCGGAACTACGTCTATCTTCTGGCATTCATCGTCTTGGTCCTTTTCGTCGGGCTGGCGATGACGGACTTCGTCAATCACATCTTGTCGCAGAACCTGGTGAAAGACCGTTTTCCACCGAGTTTTCTAGTCACAAACGAAATGGATGAATCCGCCATCGCGGAAATCGCCGAAGTGAACGGCGGGGTCTACTTCATCGATTCGAACTTGACGTTGGAACATTTGGGCGGGATTGATCCTTTTGGGTCCAAAGCGATGAGTCGACAGGAATTCACCCGGTTCTTAACCGATTCGCGGAAAGTCGGACTTCCGTATAGCCTGCAGATCGAATATAGCGAAACATTGCAGGGGTGGGTCGTCGTGGTCTTCCCGACGTCGTTGCGCATCGACCTTGCGATCGTCGCGAACCAAGCCTACGAGTCCAACGATAAGGACGCGGTCATGAATGCGATTTATTCGATGCTGATTCTTATCGGTTTGTTCTTGAGTCTTGGCGTGGTGGTGTTGTCGAGAATCGGCTCACGGCAATTTCTGAAACCGATCCGCAAACTATCCGAGGCCGTTACGCAAATCAAGCATGGGAATTATTCTCACCGTGTCGTGATGAAGGCGTCGAAGGAGTTCGAAGCGGTTGGGGAATTGTTTAATGAGATGGCCGAAGAAGTCGAGAAAAAGGAGGAAGCGCTGGTGGTTGCGCAAGAGAAACGGCAACAGTTGATCCTCGACATCTCCCACGATTTGCGCAACCCTCTCTCCGTCATCCTGGGGTTCGCGGATATCCTGACAAACCAAGAAACCACTCCGCAGCAGCAGCATCAGTTTTCTTCCCTCATCAAAAACCATGGATTGCGGGCGAAAACCCTCATCGACTCCTTATTCGATCTTTCAACGTTGGAAAGCCCCGAATTCAAGATGAAGAAAACACGTGTGAACGGTTACGAATATCTTAGGATGACGATCGCCGACCTGCTTCCCGTCATCGAACAAGCCGGGTGTGATTATCGGATCGAAATCCCGGATGAGCGATATCATCTTGAAATCGATCCGTCGTGGATGGATCGTGTCTTCACGAACCTGATCACCAATGCGATCCAACATAACGATCAACCGATAACGATCTCGATTACGGCGGGTCAGTCGAGCGAAGGGTTCGAAGTGAGGATCGAAGACGACGGGGTTGGCATCGATCCCGGATTGATCCCCGTTCTTTTCGAGCGATTCACCAAATCGAACCATGAAGAAAGCGCATCGACGGGCTTGGGGTTGTCGATCGTAAAGAAAGTCGTGGAAATGCATGGTGGGCGGATCCACTGCGAGAATAAAAAAGATGGGGGATGCGCCTTTGTATTGAGCTTCCCCTCCACCTTGAACCCATCTTATTCCGATCGATGATTTCATATGAAAATCATGAGGAAATCATAAAATAAAAGGGATATAATGGAATCACGGAGGTTTTCTATGAAACTACTCATCAAGCAAAAGGTTTTCTCTTGGGGCGACAAGTTTACGGTATACGATGAAGCGGGGAATGAACGCTACAAGGTCGAAGGGGAAGTGTTCTCGCTTGGCAAGAAGCTGCACCTCCTGGATCTCACCGGAACCGAACTCGCGTACATCCACCAAAAAGTCCTGAGTCTTCTGCCGCGTTTCTTCGTCACGATCAACGGGGAGGAAGTCGCCGAAATCAAAGCGAAGTTCTCCATCTTGAAACCGAAATACGACATCCTTGGCTTGGATTGGAAGGTCGAAGGGAATTTCAGCGGACACGAGTACGCCGTCTATGCGGAAGAAGGTCCGGTCGTCGAAATCAGTAAACAATGGTTTACCTGGGGTGACACGTATGTCCTGAACGTCCCCGACAGTAAAAACGAAGTTCCGGCACTGGCTGTCGTGTTGGCGATCGATGCGGTCATGTCCCAACAACGCGCCAATTCCTCCTCCAACAACCACTAATCCTTTCCATCCTTCAACCTAAATTTCATGGAGGTAACGTTATGAAATCGTTGGTGATCTATGATTCCGTTTTTGGCAACACGAAAAAAATCGCCCAATCGATCGTCGACGGACTGGGTGAGGGGTCGACGCTGATACATGTCTCCAATGTGAAACCCGGGGATCTGAAGGTCGATCTGCTTGTGGTCGGATCTCCGACCCGGGCGTTCAACGCCATGCCGACCCTCAATGCCTTCGTCGCCGCTCTTCCCGCGAATTCGCTCAAATCCGTCCGGGTCGCTTCCTTTGATACACGCGTGGATGTCGAAGTCGTCAAAAGCAAGGTTCTTACCACGATGGTGAAGTTCTTCGGTTACGCCGGGGAAAAGATACTGAAGAAGCTGGCTTCAAAGGGTGGAATCTCCGTCGGGACGAATGCGTTCTATGTTCTCGATAAGGAAGGACCGTTGAAAGACGGGGAAATTCTTCGTGCCCAAGAATGGGCGAAACAACTGAATTGAACTAAAAAACGGCCTCGCAAGGGGCCGTTAGTGTGTTAAGGAGAGGATGGCTTGGTTAGGATGATCCTCGAAGACACCGCCATGATAGGAAACGATGCGTTGGATGTCATAGTGGGATAAGCGTTTCAATGTTACCGACGCTTCGTGAAGATCGTGGGTGAAGTCGGGGTTCGCACCGATCAGCTTGCCTTCTTGGATGTTCATGGCGTCCCCGGCGATCAAAGTCTTGGATCTTCGATGATAAAGGCAGATATGCCCCAAGGTATGGCCGGGGGTATGGATGACGTCGATACCGCCATCGAAATCCAACACATCGCCGTCCTTCACTCCAAAATCGACCGGTGCAATGATCGATGGAAAGATTTTCTTCATCTGTGTGATGAAAATCTGCTTCTTTTCGGGCAACGAATCGAAGACCGGGTCGAGGTCCTGGATCTTCAGGGCGGGGACGCTGCCGTCGATGAAGGGGATTTCATCCACATGAGCCCATACCTTCACCCGCGGAAGTCTTCGTCTCAGTTCGCGTAGACCTCCGATGTGGTCGCGGTCGTGATGTGTAATCAGAATGTCCGTGATGCTTTCAAGCGGTAGACCCGCTTCATGCACGGCTTCGACCAAGCGGTCTTCCTGATCGAGGTTTCCCGTATCGATGAGAAGGGTTTTCGTTTTTGTGGACACAAGGGAAAGATAATACGCTCCCCGTTCCTGGGGGATCACCAACACGTCAAACCCATCGCAAATCTTCATACCCTTACCTCGCTTTTCCCCATTTTAGCATATCTCGGCACCATCGTTTGACCAAGCGAACGATTTCAGGACGTGATTTTGTCGGTTGAAGCGAAAATTCTTTCCAATCGTGAGAAATAAGGTAAAATAAGCAAGGTTGGGTTGTTGTCACGGCTAAATTGTCCTAGTTTCTGTACTCTTGAGATAAAAATCGTGATAGAGTACAATAGAATGAGCGAGGATTGACGTATGACCACGACCGGGAACAGTAAACTCAAACTTTTGTATGTACTCAGGTTCTTGTTGGAGAAGACGGATGAAGAACATCCGGTGACCGTACAGGAGATCATCGACGAATTATGGTCGATGGGTTTAAGCAGCGAGCGCAAAAGCATCTATGAATACATCGAACTGTTGAAGGAATACGGGGTGGACATCCTCTGTAACCGCGAGAAACGCAACCGATACTTCGTCGGATCGCGCGAATTCGAACTCCCCGAGCTGAAACTTTTGGTCGACGCCGTCCAGTATTCGAAATTCATCACGCAGAAAAAGAGCGACGAGTTGATCCGTAAAATCAACGGATTGGCTAGCGAGAACCAGGCGAAACAATTGAACCGGGTCTACGTCACCAACCGGCTGAAAACGACCAACGAGAAAATCTACTATAGCGTCGACATCCTCCACAACGCGATCGCCAACCGCTGTAAAGTGAGCTTCCGCTACTTCGATATCGATGTCGATAAGCAAGTCAAGTTCCGCAAAAACGGACAACCTTACATCGCGACACCCTGCATCCTGGTGTGGGATGATGAAAACTACTATCTGGTGACCTATCATGAAAAGTACGCCAAATTCGTCAACTATCGCGTCGATAAGATGGTCGATGTGGCGATGTGCGAGGAACACTTCGAAGAACTTCCGGCGGACAAGGATGTCCGCGAGTATTGTCAAAAAATCTTCAATATGTTCGGGGGCGAGGAAATGATCGTCGAACTCGACTGTAGCCATGAGTTGATCGGGGTCGTCTTCGACCGGTTCGGATCCGATGTGGTTCTAACCCCTTCGGAGGACAAACGGTTTTCCGTTAGCGTCCCGATCGTCTTCAGCCCGACGTTCATGGCCTGGATCTTCCAATTCGAAGACAAGATGAAACTGGTCGGACCGCAATCCGCCGTCGACCGGTTTAAGGAAATGATCCATAAAACAAGTGGAATCTACGACGTATAAACCAAGGAGAAACGTGTGAATCACTATCAACGAAACCGGGAAATCGCGATCAATTTCGAAATCCTGCGCAAACTGGTGCAGGACGATGCGAAGTTGAATCAAATGATTACTCGTGATAGGTTTCACGAACTTCTCCAGGTCTCTGAATTCTATTTCAACTATTGCCCGGCATCCAAATTCATCCAGGATTATCCGAAAGTGTTCCAGATGATCCAACGGGAAACCGTCGGTGCGTTTGCGAAACTTCTACCGAATACGAAGATCATCAGTAAGTTCGATGAGGAATATCCGGCGAGTCTGCTTCAGGATTTGAAAGAGGAAGCGCCGTTGTTTCTTTATGGTTGCGGGAACCTTTCATTATTAAACCGGAAACATCCGAAGATCGCGATCGTCGGGAGCCGTAGTGCCAACGAGAAGGAAATGATCCATGCGAAGAACCTGAGCGCGACCTTAGGGAAATCGGGATACATCGTGATGTCGGGATTCGACGATCCGCTTGACACCTGCGTCCAGGCGGCTTCCCAGGAGAACCGTTTCCCCAGCATCACGCTTCTGCATATGCCCTTGGTCAAATCCTTCGTGGAAGGAAGCCTGAGTGCTTCCATCAAGCGTCAACTTTTCTCCACACCGTCCTTGACCCTTTCCCCGTTCCCGCCGACCCGGGCCGGCATGCTGAAAAGCGAGTCGGAACTGATTGGCAGGATGTTGGCGTCGATCGGAAAAGTGTCGGTTGTCATGAGCGCCAAAGAAGGGGGGAGCGCCCATCGCGAAGCCGGGTACTGCGTTGCGTTACACAAACCGGTCATCCTTCCCAAGTACATCCTTCTCTCCCTGAAATTCATCGATAGCCGCTATATCTTCTCCGTCGATTCCGACGAGGAGTTGATGACCATGATCCAACAGTTCGCTTGAGAAGTCCATTGACTTCTCTTTTTTTCACCTTTTTTTCGTCTCTGCGTCACATTTCCGCCATCTTAGTCTGCGATACTATGATTGTTCGATAAGAAATTCCGACACCTACTTCCATCTCCCGAGTCGACGGCGATTCCCCCTCCTCCTGGATGAATTTCAATGAATTCCCGTCACTCGTTTGTTTCCTTTCAATCTTCACAAAGATTCGATGATTTGTTTCAAGGAAAGGTTCCGAGGCAGCGGAACTTTTTCGTTTCTCGTTCTTTTCGATTGTCTATGTATTGACAAGTATATTAGAAAAATCTAATATACTTATGGACTAGGAGGTACACCGTGGAATTCAACGAGAAACTGTATACGCAAAAAAGCGATTTACTGAAAGTTTTGGCTCATCCGATCCGACTTTGCATCGTTCGTGGTCTTTTGGACCATGGGTCGTGCAACGTATCGCACATGGAAGGATGCTTGAACGTCTCGCAATCCGCGATCTCCCAACATCTTGCCAAGCTCAAATCCGCCGGGGTCTTGTCCGTCAAACGAAGCGGGAATACCAATTATTATGAACTGGTGAATCCGGAAGTGGTCCGGGTCATCGTATGCCTCTTCAATGAGGAAGGAAAGGAAATCGCATGAAGAAAATTCTAATCGTAGGAGGGGTCGCGGGAGGCGCGACCGCAGCCGCACGTCTTCGTCGTCTGAACGAAGAAGACAAAATCATTATGTTCGAGAGGGACGAATACATCAGTTTCGCAAACTGCGGACTTCCGTATTATCTGGGAGGCGTCATCAAACAACGCGATAAACTCTTCGTCCAGACCGTCGAAGGGATGAGCGAACGCTTCAACCTCGACATCCGCAATTTCAACGAAGTCACCGAAATCAACAAGGCCGAGAAATTCGTCACCGTCCGCAATACGCAAACCAACGCGACGTATACCGAATCCTTCGATGTATTGATCTTGTCCCCCGGAGCCAAACCGATCCAACCTCCGATCCCCGGCATCAAGGAAGCGACCAACCTGTTCGTATTGCGCAATATCCCGGATACCGATGCGATCTACAACTTCATCAAAGACAAACAACCCAAGACGGCGGTCGTCGTCGGAGGCGGGTTCATCGGCGTCGAAATGGCTGAAAACCTGGTCGAACGCGGAATCAAAGTCACCTTGGTCGAAAAGATGCCGCAAGTTTTGGCACCGCTTGATTTCGAAATGGCGCAGATGGTCCATCAGGAACTCAACACCCACGGGGTCGAACTGGTCCTTGGAGACGGTGTTTCCCACTTCTCCGACAACGGGCATACGATCCATCTTGAATCCGGTAAAGAAGTCGATACCGACCTCTTGATCCTGTCCATCGGGGTCGTCCCCGAAAACGGCTTGGCGAAGAACGGCGGACTCCAACTCGGACCGCGCGGACACATCGCCACCAACCCCCAACTCAGAACCTTCGACGCCGTTACCGGCGAAGTGCTCAACGACATCTATGCCATCGGGGACGCCATCCAAGTCAAGGATGTCGTTACGGGCGGGGATACCGCCATCGCCTTGGCCTGGCCTGCGAACCGTCAAGGACGCATCGTCGCCGACATCATCAACGGCTACGATGCCCAATACAACGGATCCTTGGGGACCAGCGTCCTGAAAGTCTTCAATTTGACCGTCGCGGCGACCGGCAACAACCAACGTCTGCTTGAAATGAAAAAGATCCCCTATCAGGCGATCCATGCCCACCGCGGGAACCATGCTTCCTATTACCCCAATGCCACCAACATCGCCCTGAAACTTCTCTTCAATCCGGAAACCGGTGAGATTTTGGGAGCCCAGGCAGTCGGACAAGAAGGGACGGAAAAACGGATCGACGTCATCGCCACGGCCATCAAACTGAAGGCGAAAGTCACCCAACTCTCCGACCTTGAACTTAGCTATGCCCCGCCCTTCAGCAGTGCGAAGGATCCGGTCAATATCCTTGGGTACATCGCCGAGAACGTCCTCCACAAAGATTACGGCGTCGTCTATGCCCAACAAGTCGAACAATTGGCGAAAGAAGGGGCGTTCTTGTTGGACGTCCGTACGCCGATCGAATTCTCGACCGGACATTTCCCGGGCGCCGTCAACATCGAAGTGGATGAACTGCGTCAACGCATCGACGAAATAAAGGTCTCCAAAGACACTCCGATCTATGTCAACTGCCAGGTGGGATTACGCGCGTACATCGCGATCCGCATCTTGAAAGGCTTAGGTTTCACCAAACTCTTCAACGTTTCCGGAGGTTACTCCACCTATAAATCATTCAAGTACGAACTCAGCACCGCGAAGAAAACCGTCGACACGAAAGTCGATGAAATCACGGGTAAAAGTCTGAATGAACTCAAAGTCGTCGATGTCGTCGGATTGCAATGCCCGGGACCCTTGATGGCAACCTATAAAGCCATTACCGAAGCCAATGAAGGCGACCACATCAAGATCATCGCGACCGACCCTGGATTCGCGAAGGACGTGGAAACCTGGAGCGTCAGCAACGGCCACACTTTGGTTTCAAACGTGACCGAAGGCAACAAGTACATCGCCGAGATCGTCAAGGGACACAAGGACGTCAATTGCACCTTAGGCGCATTGACCCCCAACACCCAGGAAAACGCGACGATCGTCCTGTTCAGCGGGGAATTGGATAAAGCGTTGGCGGCCATGATCATCGCCCAAGGCGCGGCCGCCCAGGGTAAGAAAGTCACCATCTTCTATACCTTCTGGGGACTCAACGCCTTGCGTAAACCGCAAAACGTAGCGACTGAAAAGAATCTGATCGAGAAGATGTTCGGCGTCATGATGCCCAGAGGCGCATCCAAGCTCCCGCTCTCCAGCATGAATATGGGAGGGATGGGGAAAGCGATGATCGAAGGCATCATGAAGACCAAAGGCGTCGACCAACTTGATGTCATGATGAAGAATTGTTTGGACTTAGGCGTGAAGTTCATCGCCTGCACGATGTCCATGGATCTGATGGGCATCAAGAAAGAAGAACTCATCGACGGGATCGAATACGGTGGCGTCGCGACGTACATCGCATCCAACGAAAACGTCGGAACGACCTTATTCATCTAAACCGAAAAACGCGGGAATCGACTTTCCGCGTTTTTATATACTTATTTTTATTCGTAGTGGATGGCCGTTAACACAGGTGTCCGGGAGGCTCGTATCGCCGGAAACAACGCCGCCAGCTGGGATGTGGCCAAGGCGACGACGACGCTGAACCACATCGCCTTGACAGGCATGACGAATTCAAGGTCATAGCCGGACATGGCGCCCATGGCCGCCAAGAAGATGCGGGTCAAGAGGATACCGAATCCAAGTCCCAGGATTCCGCCGATGATGCCCAACAGACCGGCTTCGGCCAGAATCATACGGATGATCTGGAAGCGGGTCATCCCCATGCTTCGCAGCATCCCGATTTCACGCGTACGCTCGGAAACGCTCATCGAAAGGGTGTTCATCACGCCCAAGGCGGCCACCATGACCGCAAGGACGCCCAGGACATCGAACATACTGAAGGTTTGGCGCATCAGTAGATCCGCCCTTTTCCGTATGGATTGGTTGGATTCGATGATCAGCTGATAGTTTTCCTGATATCCGTCCTTGATCTGACGGATCGTTTCCGTGACGCCGACCCCCGACGTCGCTTTGACGAAGAAGGTGGTGACATCGTTTACTCCGAACCAACGTTCCATATCCGACCAGTTCCCGGTCACCGTCAAGCCTTGGTTATAGAAATCGAGGATGATCCCCGCGACCTTCACCGTCTGTTCGTTTTCCAACGTCTTGATTCTGAGCGTATCCCCGGTCTGGATTTTGAACTTTTCCGAGATGACGCTGGACACGAAGACGGATCCGCCTTGCTTGAATTCATCCAACGCCTGATCGACATCCAGGTCGGAGTCTTCGAACACGAATCGGGTGACGGCGGTATAGGAAGTGGGTTCCACCGCCATGAAGCTGATTTTCTCGATTTTTTCGTCGTGGATCCATTCGATCTCGATGTATCGGACCGGGGCGGCGTGTTCCACGCCCGGCAGGGATTCGAGTTCATCCTTCAATTCATAGGTCAACGGAACCGCGGCGCCGACGAAGACATCCCCGCCGATATAGGCATCCATCCATGCATACAAGTCCGCGGTGAAGGATCCGGTCATGCCCGTCGTGACGACGATCATGGACACCCCGACCAAAAGGGCGGCGCACGTCAACATCGTACGTTTCTTGGCGCGCTCCAGATTACGCGATCCGATCTCGCCCAACGGTCCGAAGAGGATGTGGAAAGGGAGACGGACGAGGCATTGCCAGAATTTCAAGGTGACCGGGATGATCAACATCGCACCGAAGAAAAGGGCGAACACGGTAACGCTCCCTAGACGGAATTGGACGTCATAGGGGAAGGGGTTCCAGATCAGGATGCCCGCGGAGAGAACCAACAAGATGATCCCGACCATCCATCCGTAGCGGATCAACCAACCATCGTCCGACTTACCGCGCAGGCGAAGGGCTTCCAAGGGGGAAATCTTGCCGGCTTGGAAGGCGGGAAGCAGCGCCGCCAACAAGGTTACGACCATCCCGATCGCCATGCTTCCGATCAGAATGTCGGGTTGAAACTCGCCGGCGTTCAGAGGTTGACCCAGGATCTGGGACATGAGCCCCATCAATCCGGAAGACATCGCGATTCCCATCAAGGCTCCGGCGATCGCGCCCAAGCCTCCCAAGAACAGTCCTTCGAAGAGGACTTGGCTGGTGATTTGACGACGTGTCATCCCGACGGAGCGCAAGAGTCCGAGTTCGCGCGTCCGTTCGACGACGGTCATCGAGAATGCGTTATAGATGAGGAAGGATCCGACGAAAAGCGCGATCCCCGCCATGAAGTTCAATCCGATCTGATAACCGCTCAGCATCTGGTTCATGCGGTCCCCCTGGCTGGCAGGGTAGACGACCGCATACTCCTCGCCCAATTCCGACAAGAGGGATGCGCGGAGCGCATCGAGAAAGGCGGGATCCGAGTTGCTTGAATCCGCGACGATATCGAATTGGTCCACTTCGTCCGGCCGATTCGTCAACTCCTGGGCGAGCGGCAAGGTCATGACGCCGAATTTCCCGAGATTGGTTAATCCGACGCCTTCCTTCGCGATGAATCCGACGACGTTCATCCTGACAGGACCGTTCACCGTGAGGACGTTGATCGTCTGTCCGACTTCGATCTCCTGATCTTGGGCATACTCTTCGACCAAGACCAGTTGTTTTTCATCGGAGGCGGGATCAAGGAAACGCCCTTGCGTGATGCGATAGTCGCGTACGTCAGGGTCTTTGAGCGGATCGATTCCGTAAAGGATCAATCCGCCTGCATTGGTTCCGAAAAAGTTCAAATCCATTTCCGTCGGGGTTTCTCCCGGCAGGGCGGCGGGTAGTTTCAGAACGGGGACCGCGTCCTTCACGCCTTCGATCGCCAGGATCGTATCCAATCGATCCAAGGGGATCCCACCGACATTGACCGCGTTTCGGACTTCAAGATCGACGCGACCTGAGGTCCCTTCGAAAAACCGGCTGATGGATCGAAACGCGTTCTGGTTGGTGTAGTTGATGGAATAGATGCTTGCGACGCCAAGCAGGATCCCGAAGAGCGTCAGAAAGCTACGCAAACGTCGCGTAAAGATGGAGCGAACCGTGATGAGTCGTGTCAAGCGCATATTAGCGCTCCAATCTTTCCAGCGTGGTGATGATCCGGTGCAGCCTCATCGCAGGTTCGAGATTGATCTCAAAGGCGACTTCGTCGACGATTTTACCATCGCGAAGGAAAACGACCCGATCCGCATAGGCGGCGGCTTTGGGGTCATGGGTGACCATGACGATCGCCTGGTCGAGGTCTTTGGCGGATTCGCAAAGTAACCGCATCATGGCCGTGCCGGTCTTGGTATCCAGGTTCCCGGTCGGTTCGTCCGCCAAGAGGATGGCGGGGCGGGTGATCAGCGCCCGCGCCAAGGCGACGCGTTGCTGCTCGCCGCCGGAAAGTTGGTCGGGACGATGTTGGCTGCGATCTTCAAGCCCGACCCGCTTCAAGATTTCAGCGAGCCGTTCTTTGTATTCCTTCGGTTTCTTCCCGTCGATGATCAGCGGCAACAAGATGTTTTCTTCCGCCGAAAGGGTCGGCAGGAGGTTGAAGAATTGAAAGACGAAACCCACGTTCCTGCGACGTACGAACGTGACTTCCCGGTCGGTGAGTTTGGAAACATTCTGCCCATCCAGGACGATACTGCCGGACGTCGGTCCGTCCAACCCGCCCAACAGGTGCAGAAGGGTGGATTTCCCGCTTCCCGAGGGTCCCATGATCCCAACGAACTCGCCGTTTTCCACTTCCAGGTCGACGCCGTCGAGCGCATTCACCACGTGTTTCCCCAAGAGGTATTGTTTCGCAAGGCCTTCAGCCTGTAGTACTTTCATTGTGCCCCTCCTTCGCTTTCGCTTCCATGATTTGGTTTCCGGATTGCCCCGTGGCTGCCGACCGTTTCATCATGCGCATGACGTGGTCGATATCCAAATCATGGCCTTCTTTTTTCAGTTTACGCATCTGATTCGCTTCCGGCAACTGACCGGCGACATAGATTACGCAGATGACGACTGCAAAGGCGGTCTCCGCACTGAAGATCCCGTTGCGCCAGGCGAACCAGGGGATCGACAGGACGACGCCGCCAAGAAAAGAGAGCACGGGATAGATCCTACCGATCAGCATCCCGGCGGTATGCGTCACGATCAGTCCGAGAGGACTGATGGCGAGAAGCATCCCCATGATGTTGGAATTCCCCCCTCCGCCGCGAAACGAGTACCAGACCGGCCAGAGATGACCGATCAGGACGGCGGTAGCGCAGATGAGGAAATAGGGTTCGTCAGGGAAAAGGAGTCGCAAGACCAAGGTCGGAATAAAGGCTTTGAGCAGGTCGACAAGCGATGTCAACATGCCCCATCGCGGTCCGAACACGATCATCACGTTGGTGGCGCCGACCGCATGGGCGACGAGTTCGCCTTGCCCATCCGTCGTGGGCGTTCGGATCGGTTCGATCGGGACGCCGGGTTTCAAACGGGCGAAGACTAGGCGTGCGAACGAAACCGAACCGATCAGATAGCCGATCAGTGCAACCATCAAGGTCATTTGCCATTGAGTCATATCCTATCCTCCTTCGTGTCGATGGATCGAATGAAAGTATAACGAGAATGAATCGAGGGCTAGGTCTCGGCGATGAAGACATCGCCGGTATATCCGTTGACCGTGATCATCGTACCCTCCGCGATGCGGCAAGCCCCGGAAACGGAGACGACCGCGGGGATGCGGTATTCGCGTGCGACGATCGAACTATGGGAGAGGATTCCGCCGGACTCGGCCACGACCGCCCCGGCTTTGGCGAACAACGGCGTCCATCCGACATCCGAGAACGGGATGACCAGGACATCCCCTTGATGGAGACGCTCGAAGTCGACCAAACGCTGGAGGATTCGAGCCGGTCCAGTATACGTACCCAACGAGGTGGGGATGCCGTGCAACGACGATTTTTTCTCGTCGATGAGGGGAGGCTGATCGAATCCGAAGATCATTTCAGGCAACATCGCGTCGGCAACATGTTCGATATCACGTTTCCGTTGAAGGACGAGTTCCTTTTGACTTGGTTTTTCAACGTGGTTGACAAGCTCGACCAATTCTTGCCAATAAAGGTAGAACACATCGTCGTTTCGCTCGAGAACGTTTTGTTGGACTAGACGATTCCCCAATCCGATGAAACAACGACGGAACTGACCGTAACCGAAGGTATACAACGAACTGATGGTTTCGCGATGGACCGCGAAACGGCTTGAACGCCGATAAAAATTCTTCAGGTATGAACGGTGGAACATGGGAAGCTTGAGATCATCGAAAGCGATGAAGGAAGAAGTCGATTTCTTCGTCGTCGGTTGGGCGATCATCTGGCGGATCAAATCGGGGGTTTCCCGCCAAGGGATGCTTGAACAATCGTTCCCGCTATCGCTATAATGACCAAACTCATGAAGGAAGAGCTCCAAGTCCCGATCGAGTCGGCGTTGTTCGTCATCCGTCAGTTCGGTTTTACCTTCATAGTACTGTTGATGAAGCTGATTCAAGCGAATGTGAGGACTGTTTTTCTCGCTCACGATGGAAACGCCGCTTAATTCGAGCGTACGGGCATCGATGCCCTCTTTCTTCAACATCCCCGTCAGCATGCGATGATGCATCATCGCCAACATCGGAAGCATGATGTTGAAATAAGCGACCGATCGGGTCTCGGCGTAGACTCTGTTGGCTAAATCCAACCATTCTTTATCCGAAAGGTCCTGGGACATCTCGCGAACCAGTTCTTCATATCTTTTCTTTTTTGTTTGAAGAAGCGTTTTGAATCTCGCCTCGATCCGGATGAAATCAAACGCGAACGACATCAAACGAGGTAATTGAAAGACGATTTTGATGCCGGGGCGCATCCTGGGTTTCTCCGGACCTTCCTGCTCAAGTCCGAATAACAACTCCAAGGCTTCATAGGGCATGCCAAGCCGCTCGAAAACGCGGCCGAACACGGTGATGTTGAAATAGGCTCGATAATAGAAGTGCCCGGTCAATTTCTCCGGTTCAAAGGAATCATCCCCGGTCAATTTCTTCAGGATGTCGACCCAGGTTTGATTGACCAATCGTGTATTGACCGACCAGACCAAAGGTTTGATGATCCCCGGCAACATTTCTTTCGAGATGCGGTTGGAAAACACAGGGATGTCGAGGCGCGTGATCGGACGGACCTGAAGGAAATAGAGATTCTTCCCATCGTACGCCCACTCAAGGTCGACCGGTTGTCCGTACGCCGACTCGATTTCTTTCGTATTCTTCATGATCAGACGAGCCAGTTGGTCGGTCAGGATTCCGTCGGCGGGTGACTGTAACCAAACGCCCCATTTCCCGATCCATCGCTCAGGATCGCGCTTCATCGCCGCTTGTTCCTCACCCGTCCCCCGGCCGGCTTCGATGATCGTTTCCGATAAACCCGTCAAGGGATTCTTACTGAAGGCGATCCCGGAAGAAACCGCCGGAACCATTTCCTGGACGATGACGGACAACTTCACCGGGTCGCCATCGTTCGGATTGTTTTTCCGATACGTCATGAATTCATCCGACTCCAGGGATTGCCAGACCCGTTGAACGGTTTCAAGGATCGATTCGATACCTTGGACCTCAAGAAAACTTCGGAAAATACCGGCATAGGAATACAGGATGTCATCTTCCACGGATGCGGATGAACGCACCGCATACAATCGGTCCGGATCGATGTTTTTATCGAGTTCGATCCTTAAGGCATTCAGAACCGAGTCGCCATGGTTGCTGAAGTCGTCGAGCGCTTCCCACGAGACGATGAACCCTGCGGGGACCAAGAAACGACGACGCAAGAGAAAACGAAGGTTCTTCGCCTTGCTTCCTCCTTTTTCATGGACTGAACGATCAGCCAATGAATAAACATACTGTCCTTTCATGATGGCCACCTCTTTTTGAAACAACCCCACCATTCATACGGAGAGAATAATCCAAGAGTTTTGGCATATTGTGGGCGTCCAATGCGATGCGGATTGATTTAATCCGTTCAACCAACCGGATTCGAAGATGATTGCTATAAAAAAACATCGTGAATCATAAAGGGAGGATATCAGATCGATGCTTTCGTTATTTGAGTCTTGATGGATGAATGCGGTTAGAATGGATGCCAATGAAACGAGTACCGAAACCGGGTCATGAGTCGACATCGTAGAAAGACAGGTCGAGTCATCTGTTACTCACAATATAACACAAATCATTCTCAAGATGAACAAGAGAATGGGTGTGATTCCGCAATTTTAACCCCACATCGCTCGACGCGTAATAAGAAAGAAGAAGGGTCGTGCGTTTATGAACGTTCGCTCATAATCAGAAGAAAAGTCGACGTATTCTACCGACCCGGGACCGATCGGGGAATGAGGATTTTCCTGAAGTAAAGGATGTAATGTGCATTAAATCCAACTCGATGAGAACCCAAGTGAACGACGACAAGCATCTTCAACGTTTCTTATTCCAGTTTAATTAGGGATGGACTATAATGAAAATTGAAATCAGGGAGAGCCATCCATGAAAAAATCCATCCTCCTCCTTATTCTGTTCATCCTCTTGTCCGGATGTACGCCAACCGAAGACAATAGCGCCGCATACCAAGAAGTCATCGCCCAACAAGAAGCGAAGATCGACGAACTACGAAACGAAGTGTTGACCTTGACGAAAGAAAAGGAGAATCTACAGGCGCTTCTGGATCAATTCGACCCCGACATCCTCAATCAAAACGCCATGGTATTCACCTCCATCTCACTCTTGTTCGCCAGCGAGTCCAACTGCATCGCCGAAGAAAATGCGACACGATGCGAACTCCTCTCAAGCAACGCGACCTTGGATGCCCCGATCCAGACGTGGCCTTCGTTCATGCATGTCCTCAATCCCAGCCCCGATTTGGTTTTCATCATCTATTACGATGATGAAGAAATTTGGATCTATGATTCCTACCAGATCACTTCGCAGGAAGAAGCGCAGGAAATCATCGAGCAGGAAGGCGCCGCCTCCATCGTCAAGACCTTCGAGGACGGGAGGGTGTTGGTCCAGTTCGTTTCGATCGGGATCACCTTGAACAACCCGGCCGCCGTCGAGGCGTATGAAACGCAGTTCAAGAATCAATTGACGGCACCGATTCAAATCCATCTCAATCAAGCAGCACAATAAACTTGTGTTGAAGTGTCGAAAAGCGTCCACATTTTAGCCACAATTCTCTGTTATCCTACACCAAGAGGTGAGTTGAATGAACATTCTGTGTTGCGACGATGATCCGATCGTCAAAGAAGCGTTAAGGGTCTACATGAAGGAAGAAGGGTATGCGACGACGTTTGCGTCCGACGGGGAAGAAGCCTTGTTGGCGTTTCGAAGCACCAACCCCGATTTCATCGTGTTGGATATCATGATGCCGAAGAAAAACGGACTGGAAGTCTGTAAGGAAATACGTAAAGAATCGGATGTGCCGATCCTGCTGCTGACGGCGAAGGGCGAAGAGATCGACCGGATCCTCGGGTTTGAACTGGGGGCCGACGACTACATCGTGAAACCGTTCAGCGCCAGGGAAGTCATCGCACGGATCAAGGCGATCCAGCGTCGCTTAAGCGAAAGTCGCGAAAAGAAGACGGTTCAGAAAATCACCTACAAGAATCTTGAAGTCAACCAACAGAACTATACGATCCGCGTTAACCAGGAAGCCATCCCCGCGACACCGAAAGAAGTGGAGATCCTTTTCCTATTGATGTCCCATCCGTCACAGGTCTTTACCCGCGACCAGATCCTGAATCTGGTCTGGGGATACAGTTATTACGGGGATACGCGTTCGGTGGATACCCACATCAAACGGATCCGGGCTAAGCTTCCGCCGCATCTTCACGATGCCATCCAGACCATCTACGGCGTCGGGTACAAATTCGAGGAAATCTGATGAAATTCCGCCACACCCTCTTTTTCCGCTTACTCACCTTGTTTGTTTCCCTCTTTAGCGTTGGGTTGATCCTGACGCTTTTGGTTTTCCTTCCCATCGGAAGAAACCTGGTCACCGATATCAAATCAAGGGAAATGGAACCGGTCTTGCGCTCGATGAACCGATTGGTTCAAGACTACATCCTCGGGGTCATCGATGAAAACGCGATGAACCGGGTCATCGTTTCCCAATCGGATGCCAACCGCAGCCAATTGATCATCGTGAACACCGAAGGGATCGTCATCTATGCGACACGACCGATCCGCAGCGAAACCTCGCACGACCAACCCGGCATGATCGATGAAATCGACTATACGAACAGAATCTCCGCCATCACCGCCGAACTCTTGTCCAACCGTTCCGTAAACCAGATGTTCACCGCAACCGGTCATGATTTTGAAAGTTTGGTCGTCGGCGAACCGATCATCATCAACCAGAAACTGGTCGGTGCGGTCGCCATGATCCTTCCCGCCTATGAAATCACCTCGACGCTCAACGGTCTCATCCGCGTGTTGATCCTGACCATGTTGGCGGTGATCTTCCTGATGGCGATCCCCATCTATTTCTTCTCGAAGATCTTCACCCGACCCATCAACAAGATGGTTCATGTCGCCCAGGGGATGGGGATGGGGAACTTCGACCTACGGGCGGATGTGAAGGACCAAGGGGAACTGGGACAACTGGGGCGATCGCTCAATCAACTGAGCAGCGACCTAAGTCAAACGATCAACGATGTGGCGATCGAGCGCGACCGTCTCATGAAACTGGTCGAATCGATGGGGGACGGGATTCTTTCCTTCGATGCGACGGGGAAGGTCCAAACCGTCAATCCGGCGTTCTACCAAGTGGTCGGGAGCGATGAAGGCAACCGACACGCCTTGTCCATCCTCGGCGACCCGAAAATCCAAGATGCGATCCGACGTTCGTTGGATCAGGAAAACATGGACTTTCTCTATACCCATCTGGATCGGATCCTACGGATCACCCTACGACCGATTCTGGATGAAAACAAGGTTCTGGTCGGATCGGTCGGATTGTTTCGGGATGTCACCGAAAGCGAACGTTTGGACCAACTCCGCAAGGATTACGTCGCCAACGTCTCGCATGAACTGCGAACCCCTCTGACCGCGATCAAAGGCTTGATCGACCCTTTGCATGACGGTTTGATCCGCGATGATGAGAAACGGAAAGAATACTATGCCTTGATCCTCAAGGAAACCGCGCGTCTGACGCGCTTGATCAACGATTTGCTTGAACTTTCACGCCTTCAATCCACGAACCAGGGGTTTGAACGCAGGGACTTCGACCTGAATCCGTTCTTGACCGACATCAAGGAAAAATATCGTTCTCTCGCCCAAGAAAAAGGCATCGATCTTCAGCTGACGATACCGGAGTCACCCAGTCCTTACCTTGGTAACGAGGACCGCATGGACCAGGTACTTACCGTTCTTCTCGACAACGCCTTCAAGTTCACGCCGATGAACGGCAACGTCGAAATCAAACTCGACTCTCAACCGACCCACTATACCTTGATCGTCCAAGATACCGGCACGGGGATCGACCCCGTCGATCTTCCTTACATCTTCGACCGTTTCTATACGGTCGACAAAGCCCGTTCGGCCAAATCGACCGGCTTGGGACTATCGATCGCCAAGGAAATCCTGACCCATCTGGGTGAAAGCATCCGGGTTGAAAGTACACTGGAGCAGGGGACATCCTTCATCATCAAACTCAACAAACCAAGCCCTTGACTTGGTTTGCTTTTTTCGTTGCATTCCGCTTTTATTCTTGATGGAAAATCGCTACGATAGGTTTATCCAAGGAGGACAGATCATGCCTGTTCAAGCCTATGTCAATTTTGACAAGCAATGCGAAGAAGCCGTGAATTTCTATTCAGAAGTATTCGAAACCCCCGTCGTCGAATTGATTCGATACGGCGATATGCCCAATCCGGATTACCCGATGGATGAAGAAGCGTCGAATCTCTTGATGCATGCGGAATTGGAGATCGAAGGGGACATCGTCATGTTCGGCGATTACTATCCGGGCATGGAGATCATCGTCGGCAACAACATCTCCCTGACCGTCGTGACGGACGATCCAAACAAGACCCGGAGATACTATGAGCTCTTGAAAGAGGGCGGAACGGTCGAAATGGAACTGCAGGAAACGTTCTGGAGTCCCCTTTACGCAAGCATCATCGACAAGTTCGGCATCTACTGGCAATTCAGCACCTCGAAACCTGCGTAAGCGGGTTTCTTTTTTATTCCATCCTTCGCCTCATTCCTGCCACAATCCTTCGCTACACTGAAATCAACCCTCGATGGACATTCCCCCATGGTCCGTCGATGATCGAAAGCGAGGTGATCCAGGGCGATTGAATCAGGGTGCGACCCCCCATCGCGTCTAAAGGGACCCTCGATTCGGCATTACCCGCGTACGCGGGTCTTTTCTTTGCATCCTTCCTTCACTTTCCTTATACTATCCCTAGAGGTACATTATGGAAAAGAAACTCGATCATCTTACCCCTTTACAATTTGAAGTCACGCAACACAACGCGACCGAACGTCCCTTTCAAAACGAATATTTCGACCATTTCGAAAAAGGCATCTATGTGGATATCGTCTCGGGTGAAGTGTTGTTTTCAAGCTTGGATAAGTTTGAATCCCATTGCGGATGGCCAAGCTTCACCAAACCCCTTGAACCCAAACAAGTCGTCTCGAAGACCGACATGTCCCACTTCATGATCCGCACCGAGGTCCGCTCGAAACTCGCGGACAGCCATCTGGGTCATGTGTTCAACGACGGTCCGAAAGACAAGGGTGGATTGCGTTATTGCATCAACTCCGCATCCCTGCGCTTCATCCCGTATGACAAGATGGAAAGCGAAGGGTACGCAGAGTATCTTTCGATTTTCGACGGGTCTTCCCGTTGAATCCATCCTAAGATAGGTATATACTGAAACGGAAGGGCATCGTGCGACCCGGGTGGGCTGACACCACGTAACATTCAGCAGCACACTAAAGAACTTCTTCGGGAGTTCTTTTCCATTTTCAGGCTGATTTTATGGTAAAGTAGACATAGAAACGGAGAAACCTTATGCGTGAAATCGATGTACGGATCATCGCGGCGTTCGCCAAACAAGAATTAGGCAAACTCGCGTTTGAATATCCCAAGGACATAGCGAAAAGTCTGAAGGAAGCCTATCTGAGCGAACGGGATGCCGGGGCGAAGGATATCCTTGGCGTGTTGATCGAGAATGAAGGGATCGCTTGTAGCCGCTCGATCCCGCTTTGTCAGGATACGGGGATGGTCGTTTTCTTTTTGAAACTGGGACAAGATGTGCATCTTGTCCATGGCGACATCAAGGATGTGCTCGACCAAGCGGTCAAGGATTCCTATCAAGAAAAGTATTTACGGAAGTCGGTGGTCGGCGATCCGTTGTTTGAACGTAAAAACACATTGGATAATGCACCTTCGGTTCTGCATGTCGAACTGGTTCCGGGTGAAAGCGTGGAACTGGAAATCATGACCAAAGGGTTCGGGTCGGAAAACATGTCGCGCGTCGTCATGCTGACGCCGGCGGACGGAATCGAAGGGGTGAAAAAAGCGATCCTGGAGACCGTCCGGATCGCGGCGCCCAATGCGTGTCTGCCGATGATCCTGGGGATCGGGATCGGAGGAACCATGGAAAAAGCCGCGTTGATGGCGAAACACGCCTGTCTGCGCACCATCGGGGAAAGCCATCCTGAAGAACGTTATGCGGATTTGGAGAAAGAATTGTTTGAAACGATCAATCGAAGCGGATATGGACCGCAAGGGTTGGGCGGGGACACCACCTGTCTGAACGTCGCGATCGAGACCTATCCGACGCATATCGCCGGTCTACCTCTCGCCATCAATGTCGGATGCCATGTTTCACGCCATTCGAAGGGGGTGTTCTGATGCGTCGATTCACTTTACCGTTGAGCGAAGAAGATCGTACTTCCTTGGTCTGCGGCGAGAACATTTTATTAAGCGGCGTCCTTTATACCGCCCGGGATGCGGCGCATCAACGCCTTGTCCGTGCGATCGATCTACAGGAAATCTTACCCATCGAACTCAAAGATGCGGTCATTTACTATGCGGGGCCTTCTCCGACCGCCCCCGGGGAAGTGATCGGTTCCATCGGACCGACGACCGCAGGCCGGATGGACTCGTTCATGCCGAAAATGGTGGAAGCCGGATTGCGCGTCACCATCGGAAAAGGCGCACGCAATCTTTCCGCCAAAGAAGCGATGAAGAAAGCAGGCGCCGTGTATCTCGGCGCGATCGGCGGTGCCGGTGCGCGTTATGCCACCTGTGTCAAATCGGTTTCGATCGTCGCCTATGAAGACCTGCAAAGCGAAGCGATCCGTCGGTTGGAAGTCGTGGACTTCCCGGTCACCGTCATTATCGACGCGACGGGGAAAGACCGCTATGGCGACTTCGTCATGGCGGGGGGTTGACCATGCCCGTACGAGTCTGTGAACGTTGCGTCGGCATATCCTGCGTTACGCGCGTCCCGATCTTTCGTAGCCTCGACAACGACCAACGCACCGAATTGCTTGGCTTGGTCGACCGCGTCCAACTGAAGAAAGGTGAAATCCTTCTTGTTGAAGGAACCACCTTGGATTTCCTCGGCATCGTCAACCGAGGTCGGTTGAAGGCGTATACGATCGGTAATCAAGGCAAGCAGCAAATCCTTTATCTTTTCGCCCAAGGCGACTTCTTCGGCGAACACACCTTGTTCGCCCCGCTTCCAATACACTATACCTTGGAAGCCCAGGAAGACACGGGGATCTGTAAAATCGAAAGTAAGAAATTCCAACCTTTCCTGAAAAGCCATCCGACCTTGGCCTTGGATATGATCCGCGAACTTGCCTTGCGTCTGGATCGTTTGGAACACAACGTCGTATCGATGTCTTCTTTACCGGCCGAAGAGCGATTGTATGAACTCTTGAAAGAATTCGGGCGGGATTACGGGACAAAGATGGAGGAAGGGACGATCATGAAACTTCCGATGACACGGGAAGAGATCGGGAACCGCTTGGGTTTAACCCGCGAAACGGTCAGCCGACGTTTCGCCCAGTTGGCACAGGAAGGGAAAATCAAGATCCTACCCAACAAACGCATCCTCATCAAAGAGTAGAAGAAGTGTGACGGAAGTCACATTTTCTTTTGGGGGAAAAGGATATACTGTGCTTGCCTAAAGGAGGATTCAACATGAGCGAAATCATCGACAACCAACGTTTCCGTCAAGAGAAACTTAAAGAACTGATCCAACGTCTACACCAAGGCGAGGATGCCGCCACCGTCAAGAAAGACTTCAAGGAACATTTCCAATATGTCACCGGCGCGGAAATCGCCGAAATGGAGAGGAATCTGATCCTGGAAGGGACGCAGGTCGAAGAGATCCAATATCTTTGCGATATCCACGCCTCCATTTTCGAAGGATCGGTCCAGGAAATGCACGACAATGTCCTGACGGTCAATCCGTTGAAGGAATTCGAAGAGCACAATCAAGAACTGCGGATCTACATCGAAGAGAACATCGAACACATCCGAACCGCGAAACCCAACGACTTAAACAAAGTCAAAGCGCATCTGGGGGAACGGGTCGACCGCTTGATGATGATCGAAGAACATTATGCCAAGAAAGAAAACATCCTGTTTCCGTTCCTTGAAAAACACGGGATCAGCGCCCCGCCGAAAGTCATGTGGGGTGTCGACAACAACATCCGTGCCGCTCTGCGCAAATGCAAGATGTTGATCGCATCCGACGACGCGACGATCGAAGGACTGAAGGGACAATTCCTCGCCACCGTCGACAGTATCCTGGAAATGGCCGACAAGGAAGACAAGATCCTTTTCCCGATGTTGCGCGATGTGATGCGGGAAGAGGACTGGAAGAAAGTCGCCCAAACCTTGACCGAAGAAGAAACCCATGAATACCAAGATCCCCAAGCCGATGAAGCGGTGATGGAATCCGGCGTCATCCCGATGAGCTTGGGTCAACTGACGTTCGCCGAAGCGGACGCCCTCTTCAACACTTTACCGATGGACATCACCTTCGTCGATGCCGCCAACGTGGTCAAATATGTCTCACAAGGGAAAGAACGGATCTTCCCGCGACCCAAAACGGTCATCGGACGCGAAGTCAAAAACTGCCATCCCCCGCAATCCGTCCATGTGGTCGAACAAGTCGTCGAAAACCTGCGATCCGGTAAGAAAGACCACGAAGATTTCTGGATCCACATGGGTCCCAAATATGTCTTGATCCGCTATTATGCGGTTCGTAAACATGATGAATTCCTGGGTGTCATGGAAGTGACGATGGACATCAGCGACATCCAAGCCTTACAGGGCGAAAAACGCCTGATCGGAGAATAACATGCAAAAACGAGTGTTCCAACTGAATCCTTTATCTTGTCCGACGTGTGCGAAGAAAATCGAAACCGTCCTCTTGAAAGTCGACGGGGTTGAAAGCGCGGAAGTCTCGTTCACTTCGAGTAAAGTGAACGTCGCCTTCGAAGACACGGTCGATGTGACGGTCTTGATCGATCGCATCCACCGTTTGGGATATCGGGTTCTAGAATCGAAGAAAGCCTAACCGCTTTCTTTTTTAAAGGAGAAAGAGATGAAAAAACAAGACATTCCGATGGTTGTATCCGGTCTATTGCTTGGCTCCGCATTGCTATTGGATGCGATGGGAATGACGTCATTACGCGATGGTTCCCTAGCGATCGCCTCGCTGATCGCCCTGCTACCGATCGGAAGGAAAGCCGTGGGCGCCCTTCGGTTTGGTATGGCGTCGATCGAACTGCTGGTCACGATCGCCGTTGTCGGCGCTCTGTTTCTGGGTGAATTTTCGGAAGCCGCGATCGTCTCGTTCCTCTTTCTTTTCGGAGCGTTCCTGGAATCCCGTACGATCCGTAAAACCCGCTCCGCGATGGAGAGTCTGATTAAACTTGCTCCATCCAGCGCCGTCGTCCTTCGTGACGGTCGACGTGAAACCGTCGACATCCTTACCCTTGTCGAAGGGGACATCGTGGAAGTCCGTACCGGACAGCGTATCCCGGTCGACGGAACCATCGTCCATGGGTCGGCCACCATCGACCAGTCGCAGATTACCGGGGAATCGATGCCGTCGGAAAAAACGATCGGGGACAGTGTCTATGCCTCCACGATCCTTCAAAACGGTTACGCCGAAATCATGACCAAGCGGGTCGGTGAATCGACCGTTTTCGGAAACATCCTCAAACGGTTGGAAGAAGCACAGGACAAGAAGGCGCAAACCCAACGGGTCATCGAAAAGTTCGCAGGTTGGTACACCCCATCGGTGGTCGTCCTTGCGATCGTCACCTATTTGATCTCAAGAGACATCCGGTTGGCGTTGACCTTGTTGGTGATCGCTTGTCCCGGAGCCATGGTGATTTCCATCCCGGTCGCAATCGTGGCGGGGATCGGTACGATGGCCAAACACGGGATCCTGGTAAAAGGCGGGGAATCGATCGAGAAACTGGCGAAAATCAACGTGATCGCCTTCGATAAGACCGGTACGCTCACCATCGGGAAACCGAAGGTTTCGATGATTCATCCCGTCGAAGGGGATGAATCATCCATCTTAAACTACGCGAGCATCGCCGAACACGGATCCAGCCATGCCCTTGCCAAGGCGATTCTCGCCAAGGCGGAAGAAATGGGAATCAAACCTTCAAACATTGCATCGAATCTTGATGTTCTTGCGGGGTATGGGGTCGTTGCGGTCGGGGATTTCGGTAAGATCATCGTCGGGAACCTCCGCTTGGCGAAACAAAACGAAACGGAATTCCCGATTGAACAGCTGGATTCCTATTCGACCTTGACCCAAACCTATCCCACCTGTGTCTTCGTCTTGTTGAATGGGAAATTGCTTGGTTACTTGATCCTCAGCGACACCTTGAGAGATGATACCCAGGAAACTTTGGTTTCATTACGTAAGCTGGGGGTACAGGAAATCCATGTGATCACCGGCGACAGTGCCGCAAGCGCCAGTCAGACTTTAGGTCCGCTAGGGATCGACAGGATCCATGCGGACATCCTTCCCCAGGAAAAGGCGGACATCATTTTAAAACTTAAGAAGCGAAAGAAGGTCGCCATGGTCGGCGACGGGATCAACGATACGCTAGCACTCAATGAAAGCGATGCGGGGATCGCCATGTCGAGCGATGCCAGCGAAGTCGCGATGAAGACCGCAGACATCGTGATCCTGGGTGAGAAGGTCGAAAGCGTGGCGACCGCGATGCGGATCGCCCGATTCACATCGAAGGTGTTGAAACAGAACATCGTGATTTCGATCGGTACCGTGTTCTTCCTGATCTTCGGCGTCCTTTTAGGAAAAGTGCACATGGATACCGGGATGCTTGTCCATGAAGCGAGTGTGTTGGCGGTCATCCTGAATGCCCTTAGGATCCTGCGTAAGAAGTGATTGGACAAAAAAGGATGGCTTGCGCGATCCTTCGGGTTTACATTGAAGTAACGAATCATCTCTATGAATGGATAAAAGTCCAAACGCATGAATCGAACCCCTGTTTTTCGGGGGTTATTTTATCGTTCCGTCGCGATGCAAGACATGGACCGTCAACGGAAGATCTTTGCCGGAGAGTTCGATCGCTTCTGCGACCGCGGCGCTCATGCCGCCGCAGCACGGGACATCCATACGTAGCACCGTCACATCCAGAATCGTGTTCGCTTTCAGGATCGCCCCTAGGCGTGAAGCGTAGCTGACACGGTCCAGCTTCGGACATCCGATCAAGACGACGCGACCGGCGGATAGACCGGTATAGATCGACGGGGAGGCAAACGCCGTACAATCCGCTGCGATCAATAGTTGCGCTTGGTCATAAGCGGGTGAAGTCAGGGCGGACAATTGGATCTGAAGCGGCCAATTGGTTTTTAGAGCCGGGGCATGCGGGTCGACGAACGGGAGGGCTTCACGCATTTCAAAGGAAATCGCATCGACGGGGCAGACCGGAAGACAGGCGCCTAATCCGTCGCAATAGTCCTCGCGCACTACTTTCGCCTTGTGGTCGACCATCTCGATCGCCCCCTCGGCGCAGCTTTTGACACACTTCCCGCATCCGTTACATAAGTCTTCATCAATCCTGATCATTTGTCTTAACATGATATTCCTCGCTTTTCCCGTATCATTTTAACACAAAAAGGTCAAAAGGGTTCAACACGTCTCGTGCCATCATTTCCGTGTATAATATGTGAGCAGCCCTCAGTTTTGTCACTAGTTCTTCAGCGACAAGCCTGTTTTTCAATTGATTGATTGAATGTAACCCCTATCCTATACTGAAATCAAGAAGAGCGGAGAAATCCGAAATTCTCGAGAAACCAAAGGGAGGTTTAAAATGAGAGAAAAGATTCAACGTTTTGGCCGCTTCCTCAGCGGTATGGTCATGCCCAACATCGGCGCGTTCATCGCTTGGGGATTGATCACTGCCTTGTTCATCCCTACCGGTTGGATGCCTAACGAAAAGTTAAGTGCCCTCGTCGGTCCGATGATTGTCTACATGTTGCCGTTATTGATCGGTTATACCGGTGGTAAACTGGTTCATGGCGTACGCGGCGGAGTCGTCGGTGCGGCAGCGACCATGGGTGTCATCGTCGGTACGACGATCCCGATGTTCTTAGGCGGGATGATCATGGGTCCTGCGACCGCATGGGTCATGAAGAAAATCGATGAAGTGTTGGATGGAAAGATTCCGACCGGATTCGAAATGCTGGTCAACAACTTCACCGCCGGTATCCTTGCCGCAGCGTTCGCGCTCATCGGTTTGGTTGGCGTCGGTCCGATCGTTCAGACCGTTTCCGATGCATTGGGTGCCGGTGTCGATACGATCGTTAAAGCCGGTTTACTACCGATCGCTTCGATCTTCATCGAACCTGCTAAAATCTTGTTCTTGAATAACGCCATCAACCACGGTGTCTTGACACCCCTAGGTGTCGCCGAAGCCGCCGATGCCGGCAAATCCATCTTCTTCCTTCTGGAAACCAATCCGGGTCCGGGACTTGGACTTCTGGCCGCTTGCTGGGTATTCGGTAAAGGTTTAGCGAAAGAATCCGCTCCGGGAGCGATCATCATCCACTTCTTGGGTGGAATCCATGAAATCTACTTCCCGTACGTTTTGATGAATCCCGTTCTGTTGCTTGCTGTCATCGCCGGCGGTTTCACCGGTGTCCTCACCTTCGTCTTCTTGGGTGCCGGCCTTGTCGCCGCTCCTTCACCTGGATCCATCTTCGCATTATCCGCCATGGCTCCTAAAGGTGGTTTACTCCCGGTTTGGGCAGGCATTCTGACCGCCGCCGTCGTCTCGTTCCTCGTTGCCGCCGTTGTCTTGAAGTTCACCAACAAGAGCAGCGATTTGGAAGAAGCCAAAGGCGCAGTCAAAGAAATGAAGGGCTTGCGTCAAGTTTCCATCAAGAAGATCGTCTTCGCTTGCGATGCCGGCATGGGTTCGTCCGCCATGGGCGCTTCCACCCTTCGCAAGAAAATCAAAGCCGCCGGTTTGGACATCGAAGTCGTCCATGCTTCGGTTGAAGACGTACCCAACGATGCCAATCTGATCGTCACCCACGAATCCTTGGCGGCACGTACCCGTCAGGACCATCCGAACGTTGAAGTCGTAACCATCACGAATTTCGTCGGAGCCCCGGAATACGATACGTTGGTTCAACGTTTACTGAAATAATCCAAAAGGGGCAGCAATGCCCCTTTCTTAAATTTTGGCACCAATGATGTGAGCGCACAATTAAATCATGTCACTATTCAATTTTGGCACCAACCCTCTATAATGAAGATGACGGAGGTGCGACATGACCCAACGACTTGCGATTCTTAGCCCGCGGTTGATCCAGTGTTTGGTATTGTTGGCGGACAACGACGATTTCGTGACGGTCGCGAAACTTGCCGATTCCTGCAAGACAAGCAAACGCACACTCTTCCGCGAGATGAAAGACATCAATGAAATCCTGCGCCCCTACCGCGTCCACATCCAATCCAAAACCGGGTATGGCGTGAAGATGGAAGGGGAGAAAGACGAGAAGATCCATTTCAAAAGCTTACTGCTACAGGCGGGGATGCAGAACTCGCTCATCTTGAAGGAAGAGCGGCAAGCCTATCTGCTGACGGAACTCCTCAAAAATAAGAATCTACAGAAATTCGTGGTATATAGCCGTAAGTTCGATGTTTCCGAAGCGACAATCAGCAACGACTTGAAAGCGATCGAACAGATTCTTTCGAGCTATGACCTACAGTTCACACGTCGTCCCGGGAGTCCGATGAATCTGGTCGGAACGGAAGAGAACTTCCGTAAAGCGATCACCGATTACATCCATAAACACATGGGTGAAGAACCTTTAAAGAGAATGCTGGAGCGCGACGATCGTCCATGGCAGGTGGAAGACTACTTCAGAAACCAGGGACCCGACAGTATCCTGCAACTCGTCAACAAGGAAATCCTTTGGAAAGTCATCAACATCTTGAAAGAGAACGATTCGATCTGGGTCCATCGTTTGGCCCAGAGTTCATACATCGGACTGATTCTGCATATCACGATCGCGCTTGAGCGGATGCAGAACAACGACGAAATCAAGATGAATCCAAGTCTGCTCCAACAAATCCAGGAAGACCCCTATTACACGAAAGCCAAGGATTTGGCGGCTTATATCGAAGACGAATTCGACATGACCTTCCCTCAGGAAGAGATCGCGTACATCACGATGCATCTCAAAGGAGCGCGGCTTCTCAACGTGGATACGTCCGTTCCAGAAGCGACAGAGGAAGAATTGGTCAGCGCCTATGAAGTGACACGCCTGGTCTATCGATTGGTGGAAGCCTTCGAAATGATTTCAGGTTTGCATATCAAACAAGATGAATTGCTGATCTCCGGCTTGACGACGCATCTGCGTCCGGCCTTGACACGTATCAAATTCAAAATGGAAATACGCAATCCCTTGCTCAAGCAGATCCAGACGCAATATGCCCAAGTCTATTCCCTGACATCCCAAGCCGTGTTGAAGATCAGTTCGGAGTATGGCTTGGTCATCAATGAAGACGAGATCGGATTTCTGGCGATCCATTTCGGGGCGGCGATGGAACGTCGCAATCCGCACGAACAACGTCGTACGGTACGCTTGGCGGTGGTATGTGCCTCGGGCATCGGCATCTCCAGCCTGCTCGCCTCGAAAATCAAACGCATCTTCCAGGACGAAGTCAAAGTCGAACCGCGCTCACAAGTCGATGTCCGATCGATGAACCCTGAGAAATACGATCTGTTGGTTTCGACCATGCCGATCGAATCCGACCATTTGCCCGTACTGATGGTGAACCCGCTGTTGAGCGATACGGATGTGGAGAATCTGAAGGTCGAAGTCGGCCGTCTCTCCCGCTCGACGATGATCCAGACAGAAGGGCAAGCCCATGCCCGCATGGGGGTCGTCCTGGATCAAATGGAAGACATCGCGGTGAGTGTAAAGCATCTGCTTGAGAATATCGACATCGTCGTACTCGACCCGACGATTCCGATGACGAAGATCTTTTCGACCATCGGGTATCGCATCGGGAAAGATAAAAAATCCGGGAAGTTGATCGTCGACGATTTGCGTCAGCGGGAAAAAATGGGATCGATCCACCTCGAAGAGGAACAGGTCATCCTTCTGCATGCGAAAACCGCCGGTGTCGGATCTCCGATCTGCATGGTCTTCCGTAGCAACGCTTCGTCGTTCCAAGATCCGGAAATGAATGGAATGAAGACCATCGTCGTCCTCTTGGTCCCGGTGAATGTCAATCCGATCATCCAGGAACTCATGAGTCGGATCAGTGCCGGACTTCTGGAAGACCCCTCCTTTCTCTTTGCGATCCATCGGGAAGAATCCGCCCGATTACGTGAATCCATCGAAGCCTTGCTTAAGCCGGGATTGGATGAATGGCTGAAGGAGGTCGCGGGCGAATGAAGAAAAAATATCGGCTTGTCTTCGTTTGCGATGCGGGTATGGGATCCAGCGCCTTGGGCGCAAGCATGCTTCGCCGCAAACTGATTGAATACAAGATCGACGCGGAAGTCAAAAACGCATCGATCGACAACGAAGGCATCGTGGCGGACATCATCGTCTCCCATGAGAATTTCGCCCATATTCTCAAGAAGAGATATCCCAAAACGCTGATCATTTCGCTCAGCGATTTCATGAATCGCGAAAATTACAACAAGGTGGTAGAAATCATGCAAAACATGCAGCAGAATAAACTCAACGTTCTCCGTAAAGAAAACATCCTCGTCAATTGTCCCGTGGAAACCAGCGATGAAGCCATCCTTTCCGTCGGGAAAATGTTGGTGGACGGAGGGTATGTTACACCGGAGTATATCCAAGGGATGATGGAGAGAGATCATTCATTGTCGGTTTTCATGGGCAATACCTTGGCGATCCCGCACGGGGAATATGAATATAAGAAATTCATCAAACACTCGGGCATCGTCATCAAAGTCTACCCCCAGGCGATCGATTGGCATGGCGAGAAGGTCCATCTCGTTCTCGGTTTGGCCGGGATCGGTGAAGACCACATCAACATCCTTTCCAACTGTGCGACCGTGTTCAGCGAAATGAGCGACGTGGAAAGAGTGATCCAAAACCAAGACGTGGAGGAGATTTTCAACCTCTTGACCGCGGAAGAAGAATGAAATGAAGAACGCGGTACATTTCGGAGCCGGAAACATCGGCCGGGGATTCATCGGACTCCTCTTGACGCAATCGGGATATCATGTCACGTTTCTCGACGTCAACGACGTCGTAATCCAGGCGCTTAAGCGAAGGAAGTCGTATACCGTCGAATTGGTAGGCGAAACCACGACGATCGAAACCGTGGTGAATGTCTTTGGGATCAACAGTAAAACCGAAGGGGACGAGGCGTTTACGGCGCTATTGTCCGCGGAATTGATCACGACGGCGGTCGGTCCTTCGATCCTGCCGTTGATCGCGAAACAACTTGCCCCCGTCATCGAAGCTCGCGCCGCACGCGCGGCATCTTCCTTCCTCAACATCATCGCCTGTGAAAACACCATCGGCGGTTCGAAGCAACTCGAAACCGCCCTACGCGGCCTACTTAGTCCCGTCGCAACCTCCTATCTGGATACCTGGGTCGGTTTCCCCAACGCCGCCGTCGACCGCATCGTCCCCAACCAAGTCAACGAAGATCCGCTTCACGTAAAAGTCGAGCCCTTCTTTGAATGGGTCGTCGATTCACGGGGAATCAAAGGAAAACTCGACATCGAAGGCGTTCACTTCACCGACCGATTGGAAGCGTTCATCGAACGTAAACTGTTCACGGTCAATACGGGTCATGCATCCGCCGCATATGCGGCGTATAAAAAAGGCATCGCCACGATTCCCGAGGCGATGCAAGATCCTGAAATCAAGGACTTCGTCACTAGCGTCATCCGTGAAACCGGTTCTTTGATCGTAAAAAAATATGGGTTCGACCCGATCGAACAAGAAGCCTATGTCCAAAAGACCATCCGTCGTTTCTCCAATCCGTACATCGTGGATGAAGTGACGCGGGTCGGACGCTCTCCGCTACGGAAACTGACGCCGCAAGATCGTTTCATCAAGCCGATCGTCGAATTAACGAAACACGGGCTTGGTTGCGATGCGCTCAAACAATCGGTCGCCAATGCGCTTCATTATGATTTTGCGGGAGATGAGGAAGCGGTGAAACTCCAATTCGCCATCAAGGAGAAAGGCGTTGCGCAAGCGTTGTCCGAAGCCAGCGGTTTACCCGTCGATGGCGACATCGTCAAGCAAATCATTCAATCGTATTAAAAACCGTGGTTCATGCCACGGTTTCTTTTTTGGATAAAACCAGATACATCAGGATGCTTCCAACCAGCACCAACACGAATCCAACCCCGATCAACTTCACCAACCCGTTTTCAAACAAAAGTGCCGCGAGTCGTTGGATGGAATACGGTCGGATTTGGATACGATCATAGAAGCCTTCGACATAGAGATATCCTGGGATAAGGAAGTAGATCCATCCTGCGGATAACGACACCGTTGTCAACGATCGATACCATCGTCTTCGCGGGAGAAGCCGATTAAGAAAGTATGCGAGCGATACGATAAGCAGGAAGAGAATGATCGAGAGGTTTCTTGAGGGGATATCGATTCGACTTCGTGCCGAGAGGAAGAGATCGTAGTAAGGGATCGTCGCGGAACGGATGTAATCATCCGTGATCAGGTCGACCAATTCATCGATCCCCGCCTGGACTTCAGAGGTCAGGGTCAATTCCTGGCTTTCCATGAACACAACCAAGCGACGCCGAAGTTCTTGGGATAAGGCGAGAGTATCGATGAATGGATCCTCATCCAGGCTTGTTTCTTGGAGGGTTAGGCGGATGTCCGCTTCCATTTTCGTTTGAGGAACGATCCCTTCGACAACCTCTTCGTCGACGCCGTATTGGGTCGCGATGTCCTTGGATTTCGCCAGCCATTCGTCATAGACATTCGAACTGAAGGTACTCTTTTCCATCGCTTCCGTCAATGCGTCTTGGCTAAGGAAGAAGGGGATGATCGCAAGGAGACCGATCATCGTTACGGTACATAGTGTCAACATCAAAACGGTGAACGAAGCGATGACGCTTCGTGCTTTTTCTTGGTTTTTCATCATGTACCTACTTCACATCCGGACCAGAGATCCGGTGACCATAAACAACGAACCGATCATATCGACGACTGGAAAGGATGCGGAAAGGATAACATGTATAGAGGATGAGCTGTTCGACCTCCTGGTTCAGTTGATAAAACGTCGGATCATCGGCTTTCTTCACCACGATCTCATCGACCGCATAGACATACTCGCCGTAATTGGTGTGGATGACGATTTCATCGTCCAGGGTGATGTATTGGAGCTGTTTGAACACCGAGAGATTGTGTCCCCCGATCAACAAGGGTTTCTGAAACCCCGGCAGGAAACTCCCGATATACTGACCCGCGCCATAACGCAGGATTTTTTCGCTATCCCCCCAATAGAGTCTAACATCGAGATCGATACGTTGGATACTCAGGTTGGCGTAATGGACCCCGACATACGGGATCACCACTTCGGATAAGGGGACCGTGCTTCGATCGATCAGGTCTTTCCCTTGGAAGATCGAATCCAGATCCGCATCGAAATCCGGTGCGTTTTCCGCGATTACCATCGATGCGACGGATAAGGAAAGATCGATCGTCGGCTTGAGCAGAACGTAAAGTAAGACGCAAGAAACCAAAGAAAAAAGCAAAGGCACGAAAAGAATCGCCGCCATTGCTTTTGAGACTTTCGAAACCGACTTCATCAACCTATGCTTTCGCAACAAGCAGATTGTTTTTCTTTGCGAATGCGACGGCAGCGACCATCGTCAAACCCAGGATGGAGAACATCCAGAAACTGACGGTCGCATTCATCCCGGTATTCTTCACCACGGTGGAAGCGGTGCTTACGTCGGATTGGACCATGACGGATTGACCCGAAAGGATGCTTACCGTCTTGGTGGCGACATCGTACTCGAACGTCAGGGAAATCGAAGCGACGGATGCCGTCGCGGCTTGCGCCAACGCCAGGATCTCGTTTTTGTCATCCAAGGTCAGCTTCGTCAAATCGGTGACGCCGGCAGCCTTGATGACGACTGCGATATCGTCGATCGCATCCAGGATCGCGGTTGCGTCGGCTTGCGTGAAGTCGACCCCGTCCATCATGAAGAAGTTCTTCGCGATGTTCAGTTCTTCGGTCGACAGAGCGACGGTTTTGGTCCCCACAACGACGCCGGCCGCTAGTTTATCAAGAATGGATTGCTCGTACGTGTTGACGGTCGTCGCCGCGAAAACAGGTAACATCGTCATCGCCAGAACGAGCGCGCTTGTCAAGAAAAGAATGATTTTTTTCATGTTGTTCCTCCCATGTCGCCCGTAAGTGCGGCGACATCCCATGTATCATGGTTTTATTGTATGAACCACGAAGAGCGATGTCAAGGCATTCCGACGGTCTTCCGTAAAGAAAATCGCAACATTTTTCATTCTTTCATTTGGGTTTCAAGCGATTCAGTAGATACGTGTTAATCAGTGTGAAGACGTGACGAAACACGTATTTTATCGTTTTTTTTACGATTCGGAATGTTGTTGGAGTTTCTGGATTTCTTCCACGAGATGAGGAAGGATTTCCAGCGCGTCCCCGACGATCCCCAGGGTCGCGACCGAGAAGATGGCGGCTTGCGGATCCTTGTTGATGGCGATGATGTACTCTGATTTATCCATGCCGGCGGTATGTTGGACGGCGCCGGAAATCCCGCAGGCGATGTACAAGGTCGGCCGAACGGTCTTGCCGGTTTGTCCGACCTGGACGTCTTTGGGTGCTTCGCCCATGTCGACCGCGCCGCGGGATGCGGCGACCACGCCCCCGACCTGCCGTGCGCATTCTTCAAGCAAATCGAAATGACCGCTCATGCCTCTTCCCCCGGAAAAGATGATCCGGGCTTTCGCGATGTTCACGCCGTGTTCTTCCTTGGGGATCCGTGAAAGGAACTTCACCAAGCTTTCCGAATCGTTTTTGTACTCGAGCTCGAGGATCTCGCCGGTCCGACCGTGTTGGAAGAAATCGCTATCCAGCACGTTGGGCCGGATGGTCGACATCTGGGGGCGATGGTTCGGGCAAACGATCGTCCCGAACAGATTCCCCCCGAACGCGGGTCGTGTAATCCAAAGCTGCGTCGGATGTTCACCGGTCGGATCGATTTCGATCTTGGTCGCATCCGCGGTCAACCCCGTATCGACGCGCGCAGCGATGCGCGGTGCCAAATCGCGTCCGACCACCGTCGCCCCGATCAACAGCGAATCCGGATGATAGGTCGTGATGATCTGACTGACCACATCCGTGTATTTCTCGGTGGAATAATGCGCGAGGTTTGGATGATCGCAGACGATCACGCGGTCCGCGCCGTGTTCAAAGAGGGTTTTCACATTGTTTTTCACGGAGTACCCAAGCAAAAGCGCCACGACCTTGAAATCAGGCAAAGTGACGTTGATCGTATCGCAAAGTTTCCGCGCTTCGCTTAACAGTTCGAACACCACATTCTCGAACACCGAATCCGTCTGCTGGGCAAAGACATAGATATCTTTCGTTTCCATCATTTACTCCATGTACGCTTTCAGCGTCGATGCGATCAACTTCGCGGCTTCACGGGGAGGAAGGTTTTCATTGAGCGACCCGGCTTGGATCGTCCGTGTGAAGGTCTTCTTGACCTGGGTCGGCGACCCTTTCAGACCGACCTGGTTTAGGGGTAGATCCAAATCGTCGAACGTGATTTTGGTTAACGGTTTTTGGTAGGCGCGCCAGGCATCATAGACATTCATCCCCCGCGGTTGGTTCATCGTGTTCAAGGTCGTGAGGAGGCAGGGGAGGGGAACCTCCAGGATCTCGCTGAAGGATTCATAGGCTTTCTTGACGATGAGTCGATCATTGTTAAGGTGCATGATTTCTTCGACGTAGGTGACTTGGGGAATATGGAGTTTTTCGGCGGTCTGCGGACCGACTTGGGCGGTATCCCCGTCGATCGCCTGCCTTCCGGCGAGAATCATGTCGTAAGCCAAGGTTTTAAGGAAAGCGGCCAGCGTGGTGGACGTCGCCCAGGTATCTGCACCGGCGAAGCGGGCATCGCTGAGGAGATACGCTTCATCCGCGCCTCTTCCCAGGATCTCGCGAAGCATCTCTTCGGCTTGGGGCGGACCCATCGTGACGAGGATGATTTTGGCGTCGTATTTTTCCTTCAGGACCAAGGCTTCCTCGACCGCGGCCAGATCGTCGGGGTTGATGATGGTGGGGACTCCGGTACGGATCAGCGTCCCCGTGACTTTATCGACTTTCATTTCCGTCGTATCCGGAACTTGCTTGACAAGTAGAACGATGTTCATAGTGCCTCCTAGCGCAGCAGCGCGCCGGCGATGACCATCCGTTGCACTTCGGAGGTCCCTTCATAGATTTCCGTGATCTTCGCATCGCGCATCATGCGCTCCACCGGATAGTCACGGGTATAGCCGTATCCACCGAAAAGCTGGACCGCCTTGGTCGTAACCTCCATCGCCGTTTCCGACGCATAGAGTTTCGCCATCGCGGCTTCCGTCCCATAGGGTTTTCCGGCATCCTTCAGACAAGCCGCCCGATAGACCAACAGACGCGCGGTTTCGACGCGTGTCTGCATGTCGGCCAGGGTGAACTGGGTGTTTTGAAACGAGGCGATCGACTTTCCGAATTGCTTGCGTTGCTTCACGTAGGCGACGGTCTCGTCGATCGCCCCCTGCGCGATCCCCAGCGCCTGGGCGGCGATCCCGATCCTTCCGCCATCCAAGGTGTTCATCGCAATCTTGAATCCCATCCCTTCCGATCCCAACAGGTTCTCTTTCGGAAGTTCGACGTTCTTGAAAATCAGTTCGCAGGTACTCGACCCTTTGATGCCGAGTTTCTTTTCTTTCTTCCCGATGGTGAACCCCGGAGTGTCTTTCTCCAAAATAAAGGCTGAAATACCGCGGGTTCCTTGCGTTTTATCCGTCATCGCGAAGACCACGTACACATCCGCGTAACCGGCGTTGGTGATGAAAATCTTGGATCCGTTGATCAGATAGCCATGGTCCGTTTTGATGGCGACGGTCTGCTGACCGGCCGCATCCGTCCCCGCATTGGGTTCGGTCAAGCCGAAAGCGCCCAACCATACGCCGGAATTGAGTTTGGGTAGGTATTTCTGTTTTTGCGCATCCGTACCGAACGTGAAGATCGGGGATGCGCAAAGGGAAGTATGGGCGCTCAGGATAACGCCGGTGGTCGCACAGACCCGGCTCAGTTCTTCGACGGCTAGGATATAGGCGAGGGTATCCGCCCCACAACCGCAAAGACTCTCGGGAAAACAGATCCCCATCATTTTCGTTGATCTAAGCTTGGCGATCGTCTCGACCGGGAAGCGTTCTTCCTCATCGATTTGAGCCGCCAAGGGTTTCACTTCCTTCAATGCGAAATCACGATACATCTTCGCCAAAAGGGTATGCTGCTTCGAAAGGTTGAAGTCCATGGGGGTTCCTACGCTTTCGGAGGCATGATCGTCGCGATGCCCGTGACGACCAATTCATCGTCCTGGTTGCGTGCGGTCGTTTCCAGCTTGATCCGGTTCTTGTCGAGCAGTTTCTCGATCACCGTGACTTTCGCCGTGATCGTGTCGTTGAATCGAACCGGTTTGATGAACTTCAATTCTTGACCGAGATAAATGGATCCATTTCCGGGTAATTGCGTACCCAGAATCGAAGAAAACAAGGAACCGACAAGCATCCCGTGGACGATTCGGCCTTTAAACATCGTGGTTTTCGCAAACGCTTCATCCACATGGACCGGATTATGGTCGTCGCTGACATCCGCAAACGCAAGGACATCGGCTTCGGTGATGGTTTTGGTGAGAGACGCGCTTTCACCCAACTTCAATTCGGAAATCGTTTTTCCAGTATTCATAACGTTCCTTTCCCTCATGAAAATAAAACATGAATGGTGATTCATGTTTTAGGTTAGTACGTTGTGAATGGTTTGTCAATGGGTATGTTAACGAATTAACAATTATTTCATCAGGCGATAGGTATCGCGGGCGATGACGAGTTCTTCGTTGGTCGGGATGACCCAGACCTGGATCCGTGAACTTGTCGTTGAGATTTTCGCTTCTTTGCGGCGGATGTTGTTGGCCGTGCGGTCGAGTTCGATCGGGAAGGCGTCTTCCAAGGTTTCGATGATCAATTGGCGCAGATAGATCGAATTTTCACCGATCCCGGCCGTGAAGAGGATCGCGTCGACCCCGCCCAGTTGGACGGCATAGGCCGCGATCGTACTGCAAACGCGCTGGACATACATGTCGCAGGCGAGTTTCGCCCGGGCATTGCCGTCTTTGATCGCGTTTTCGATGTCGCGCATATCGGATGAAATCCCCGATACGCCAAGCAATCCGGATTTCTTGTTGCACAAATCGGTCACGCCCTGTAAAGAGAGATGTTCTTTCTCCGAGAGATAAGCCAAGATCGAAGGATCGATGTCCCCCGAACGGGTTCCCATCATGATGCCGGCCAGCGGGGTGAACCCCATGGTCGTATTGACGCATTTGCCGTTCTTGACCGCCGCCAAACTGCCGCCGTTGCCTAAGTGGCAACTGATGATGCGACGGCTGTTCTCCGACCCCAGGATCTCGCGCAGACGCTTGGTGACATAACCGTGGGAAGTACCGTGGAAGCCATATTTACGGATGCCGTATTTCTCATAGTATTCATAGGGTAGGGGATACATGTAGCTGATCGGTTCCATCGTTTGGTGGAAGGCGGTGTCGAAGACGGCGACTTGGACGGCTTCAGGCAAAATTTCATCGATGACGCGCACACCCAACAGATTGGCGGGATTATGCAGCGGCGCCAAGTCCGACAACAATTCGATGTCTTTTTCGACCTGCTCGTTGATGACGACCGATGCGGAATATTTCTCCCCGCCATGTACGATTCGATGGCCGATCCCCGCGATCTCCTTCAAGTCGGAAACGATGCCGTGGCTCTTTAGGGATTCAAGCACCAGGCGGATCGCTTCTTTATGGTTGGGGATGTCGAGGGTGGCGCTTTCCTCATGGTCGTTGGCCTTGACGGTGAAGACGGAGGAAGGCAGGCCGATCCTCTCGATCAATCCCGATGCGATCAAGACTTCGGCGGGCATACGGAAAACCTGGAACTTCAATGACGAACTACCGGAATTCAACGACATGATCAGACTCATATTTTTCCTCCTTGACGATTACCGTCTTAAGTATACCATGATTGCGTCAAGCCGTAGACGGGCTTGTCCCAAATGCCTCGATGCCGTGACAAAGTGTACGAAACCGGGCTTGATTCACCCACCGAATCCTTCCGAAAACAATTTACTTGAAATCGCTTGCAATTTTTCAAATCATTGGATATGATGTACTCACTTGAAACATGAATCAGTATTCATATACAGAGTTTACCTGTCGATCAAGGCCCTGTCAAGTACGAAAACAAAAGTCGTAGTAAACGCTTACAGGTTCTTGTTGACAAACGGAATCCGTTCGATTACGCTATAGGTAATAGGTGAATCATGTTTCATGTTATACCATCCGTGGAGGAAAACAACATGTCGAAAGTGTACATCGTCGCCGCCAAGCGGACCGCCCTGGGATCGCATCTGGGTTCACTTAAAGGAACCAGTGCATCGGATATGGGGTCGGCCGTCATCAAAGCGCTTCTCGATCAAACCAAGATCGATCCCAATGTCATCGATGAAGTCTGCATGGGCAATATCTTGCCTGCAGGACAGGGACAAGGCGTCGCGCGTCAGTGTTCGCTGAAAGCCGGAATCCCGGTCAGCGTACCGGCCTATGGCGTCAATATGGTCTGCGGAAGCGGACTGAAAGCCGTCATGAACGCCTATACCGAAATCAAAGCCGGTATCGCCGAAGTGATCGTCGCCGGCGGTACGGAAAACATGAGCGCCGCACCGTTCTTGATGCCCAAAGAGATCCGCAACGGAATCAAGATGGGCGAGATCACGGTGAAGGACCATATGCTGACCGATGCGTTGTGGGATGCCTTCGATGGCTCGCACATGGGCGTCACCGCGGAAAACATCGCAACCAAATACAATATCACCCGTCAGATGCAAGACGAATTCGCGATCGCTTCGCAACGCAAAGCGATCCAAGCGGTCGATAACGGCGCTTTCGTGGATGAAATCGTCCCGATGGAAGTCAAAATCGGAAGGGATACCGTCCTCTTCTCGCAGGATGAATACCCCAATCGAAAGACGGATTTGGAAAAACTAAGCGGTTTACGTCCAGCTTTCAAGAAAGACGGAAGCGTCACCGCAGGCAGTTCTTCGGGAATCAACGACGGCGCTTCGGCCGTATTGGTCGTCAATGAAGAAGCCTTGGCGAAATACAACCTGACCCCGATGGTCGAAATCATCGGAATCGGTCAAGGCGGTGTCGAACCCAGCCTGATGGGCTTGGGTCCCACACCGGCGATCCGCAACGCATTGAAGATGGCGAAACTTAACTTAGGCGACATCGACGTGTTGGAACTCAACGAAGCCTTCGCCGCCCAAAGCCTGGGTGTCGTCCACGAGTTGGTGGAAGAACACGGGGTCGATCGTGAGGAATTCATGAAGAAGATCAATCCCAACGGCGGTGCGATCGCTCTGGGACATCCGGTCGGCGCAAGCGGAAACCGGATTCTGGTCACGTTGGTCAATGAAATGATGAAAATGGATGTGAAGTACGGTCTGGCCTCGCTGTGTATCGGCGGCGGCATGGGTACCGCGATCATCGTAAAGAAAGGGTAGGGAAAAACACATGAGACTCCAAGGCAAAGTCGCCCTCATCACCGGAGGGGCGCGCGGATTAGGACAAGCGATGGCTGAACTGTTCGCCAACGAAGGATGCAAAGTCATCGCAGCCGATATGGGGGATTTATCCTACACGCATGAAAACGTAGAAGGTGTACAACTCAACGTCACGGATGTGGAAGGCTGCAAGAGCGTTTACGATTATGTCGTCAACAAATACGGGAAGATCGATATCCTCGTCAACAACGCAGGGATCACGCGCGATGCGATGACCCGCAAAATGACCGACGACATGTGGGATCTGGTCGTGGATGTGAATCTCAAAGGCGTCTTCAATCTGACACGTCATGTCGGACCGCACATGCAAGCCAACGGCGGGGGATCGATCATCAATATTTCATCGATCGTCGGCGTCTACGGGAACATCGGACAAGCCAACTATGCGGCCACCAAAGCCGGCGTCATCGGCTTGTCGAAGACCTGGGCGAAAGAATTCGCGATGAAGGGCGGGAACGTCCGCGTCAACGCCATCGCCCCGGGCTATGTCATGACGGATATCTTGAAGACCGTTCCGCAGGAATTGTTGGACAAATTCGCCTCATGGACGATGCTGGGACGATTGGGCCAACCGGAAGAAATCGCGAAAGCCGCACTCTTCCTCGCCAGTGACGATGCATCGTATGTGACCGGCCATGTGCTCGAGGTCAACGGAGGCATGAGACTCTAATGAAACACTATCCCGTCCAAACCTTACAACTCAAAAACGGGGAAACCGTAGCTTATCGCCAAGCCGGAACCAAAGGCGACCTGGTCGTCCTGGTTCACGGAAACATGTCGTCTTCCGTCCATTTCCAAACCACGATGGAACGCTTGGAAAACGACCATCGCGTCTATGCGGTGGATCTGCGCGGATTCGGCGACAGTTCATACAACAACGAACTCAACTCGCTGCGTGATTTCGCGGTCGACGTCGAATTGTGGATCGAAGCGTTGGATCTGAAGGATTTTAATCTCTTGGGTTGGTCGACCGGTGGCGGCATCGTACTTGAAATCGCGGCCGACATGCCCGATCGCGTCAAGAAACTGTTCCTCTTGGATTCGGTTGGATTGAAGGGTTATCCGATGTTCAGGAAAGATGAAAAATACCAACCGGTATTGACGGATCTACTGAAAACCAAGGAAGACATCGCGAAAGACCCCGTACAGGTCCTGCCGATCTTGGCCGCCTATGCCAATCGGGATAAAGGGATGCTGAAAGCGATCTGGAACGCCGTCATCTATAATCTGAATCAACCCAATGAAGAAGACTACGACCATTACCTGGAAGCGATGCTGAAGCAGCGCAATCTGGTGGATGTCGACTATAGTCTGGTGATGTTCAACTTCACCCATGAAGCCAGCGCCGTCGCGGAAGGTTCGGGTCGCATCGACTTAATCAAGTGTCCGCTGATCATCATGCATGGGGCGAAAGACTACGTCGTCCCCTACGCCATGTCCGTGGAAATGAAACAATTCTTCGGCGACCGCGCGAAACTGGTGCCCTTTGAAAACGCCGGGCATTCCGTCATCACCGACGACCTGGATCTCTTCATCCAAACCCTCAAAGAAAACTTCTAACCGTAGAGGAGGTTGCATATGTCAACTCAAAACGTAGGCATCGTAGGCATCGGAATCTATCTCCCGCAATCGACGATGTCGGCCGCGGAGATTTCCACCGCCACCAAAGGCGTCTGGTCGACCCAGGCGATCATCGACAAACTGGGCATCGTCCAAAAGACCATCCCCGGCAAGAACGACGGTACCCAGGAAATGGGCGCGCTCGCCGCGCTGGATTGTCTGAAAAATTCCGACGTGAAACCGGAAGAAATCGACGTCATCCTGTGTTTCGGCGAAGAATGGAAAGAATACCCCCTCACCACATCCGCTTTATACATCCAAGACCGCATCGGGGCGATCAACGCCTGGGGCATCGATGTCCAAAACCGATGCTGCACGTCCGTCGCGGCCATGAAGATGGCCAAGGACATGCTGATTGCGGACGATGAAGTCAACGTCATCCTGGTTTGCGGCGGTTACCGTAACGGCGACTTCGTCGACTATACCGACAAGGATATGTCGATGATGTACAACCTTGGTGCCGGTGGCGGCGCGATCTTGTTGAAGAAGAACGCGAACAAAAACCTGCTCTTGGGTTCCCATCTGATCGCGGATGGCTCGATCTCACGCACCGCGGGGGTGGAAATCGGCGGCACGGCCTGTCCGATGACACCCGAAAACGTTGCGGAAGGCTACAAGTCCCTTCGTTTGATGGATCCGCAACGCATGAAAGACCGCTTGAACGAAGTCTCCCAGAAAAACTGGATGACCTGCATCGACCAAGCGTTGCGTAAATCGAAACTGCAACGCAAAGACATCGGCTATCTCGACATCCTGCACATCAAACGTTCGGGACATCTGGGGATGCTGAAGGATCTGGACTTGCGTGAAGACCAATCGATCTACTTGGAAAACTACGGCCATATCGGCCAGGTCGACCAAATCCTCTCGCTCTATCTTGCCCTGAAAGAAGGGAAAGTCAAGGATGGGACCGTGGTCTGTATGATCGCGGCCGGCATCGGCTATGTCTGGGCAGCCAGCATCGTCGTCTGGGGGGACGCGCAGTGAGCACCTTCGTCCAGCTCGTGCTGAGATCCCTGGAAACAGGGAGCATCTATTCCTTAGCCGCCCTTGGCATCATCATCATCTATCGTACCTCAAACATCACCCACTTCGCCCAAGGCGCCATGGGGATGTTCAATACCTTCGTCGTCACCTTCCTCTTCACCACCGCCGGCATGCCTCTTTGGCTGGCGATCATCGGAGGGATGGTCAGCGCCTTGATCACCGGCTTCACGGTCGACTTCGTGATCATCCGCCATACCAAGAAAGTTTCCCCGGTCGCCAAACAAATCATCACCTTGGGCTTGATCATGATCTTCGTGGGCGTGACGCCGTTCTTGTTCGGAGTCGACCCCTTGAATCTTCCCCAACTGATCCCGACCGGCAGCCTACCCGTCGCCGGCGCGTCGATTTCGTTCAACGGAATCCTGAACATCGGTTTCGGACTGAGCGTCATGGCCGTCCTCTTCTATGTCCTGCAGAGGACGAAATGGGGTTTGGCGATCCGCACCACCGCATCCAACGAATTCACCGCCCGATTGATGGGCGTCCCCACCAAAACCGTCACCATGGTCGCATGGGCGGTCGCCGCGGTTCTCGGTGTCCTGGCCGGCGTCATGACGGCGCCGTTCACTTCGGTGACGCTCAACCTCATGGACGGGGTCCAACTCAATGCCTTGATCGCTTGTGTCTTGGGCGGATTTCAGACCTTCTACGGACCGGTCCTGGGTGCCTACATCATCGGCATCGCCAAAAACCTCTTGGTCTACTATGTCTCCTCGGTCTGGGGCGAACAGCTTCTGTACCTTGGCATCCTCATCTTCATCGTCTTCCGTCCTTACGGTTTGATCGGTAAGAAGATCGTGAAGAAAGTGTAGGTGCGTCCATGAAACTCAAACGACCTTCGTTCATCGTTAAAAAGAACGCACATTTGAATTATGTCTTGTTCGGAGTCGCCCTCTGTCTTGTCCCGTTACTTATCGAACTAGGTTTACTAAGGAACTCCTATCTCACCCTGGTCGGCAGCGTCATCATCTATTCCGTCGCCGCCATCGGGCTCAATCTTCTGTTGGGTTGGTCCGGCCTGATTTCCTTGGGAACCGCCGGATTCATGGGCTTGGCGGCCTACATCTCCGCCTATGCGACCGTGAATCTGAAACTACCGTTTGAAATCGCCGTGCTTTTGGCCTTATCGATCCCTTTGGCGGTCGGCATCCTGGTCGGCTTGGTCTCGTTGAAGATCGAAGGCTTGTATCTGGCCATCGCGACCCTCAGCGTTTCCGAAATCCTACGTAAATCCTTTGAAGAGTTCGGCGACATCACCAACGGCTTCTCCGGGAAAACCGCGAGTTATCCGAAGTTGCTTGGGTTCTTCCAACTCGACAAATACGGCACCTATATCTTATTGGTGGTCGTGTTGGTCGGGGTCATGATTCTCATCCATAACATGATCAACGGTCAGATGGGACGTGCACTCAACGCGATGCGCGGCAGCGAAGCCGCCGCCCAGGCGATGGGTGTGCATCTTCTCAAATACCGTCTGGTCGCCTTCGCCCTCGCCACAAGCCTGGCCGCCCTCTCGGGCATCCTGTACATCCACTTCATCAAATACACCTACCCTCCGACCTGGACCCTGGGCATGTCGCTGAACATCCTCTCGGCCATCATCATCGGCGGCGTTCGGAACATCTATGGTACGATCCTCGGCGTCTTCGTGGTCTTCGCAGTCCCCGATTTGTTTCTCAAACAAATTCCGTATTTCGGAGCGATGCCCGGTTTCGCCTACATCGTCAACGGCATCCTGATTATCGTCGTCATCATGTATTATCCCTACGGTCTGATTTATCTTGGCAACGATATGAAGAAACTGTGGGGCAAAGTGAAAGCGAAGGTGAAACCATGAGCAATCTTGATCTGCAAGAAGGGCTGGTCCTTCGCCTGGAAGAGTTAAGCATCTCGTTTGGCGGGTTGAAAGCCGTGGATAACCTGAGCTTTGAAATCAAGGAAAAGGAAATCTTCGGTCTGATCGGTCCCAACGGGGCCGGCAAGACGACCGCGTTCAACTGCATCACCCAGTTCTATCGTCCCAACCACGGCAAGATTTTCTTCAGGGACAAACATGGCAAGGTCAGCAACCTGATCGACCATCCCGTCCATGAAATCATCAAACTCGGCTTGGTCCGCACCTTCCAAAACGTCGAACTGATCCGCGAGTTAAGCATCCTGGACAACGTGTTGATCGGGGCGCACATCGACTTCAAGAGTTCTCTCTTGGCCCAAGCGTTAAAAACCAAGAAAGCCAAAGATGAAGAAACCAAGCTTCGAGACGAAGCCATCGAGGTTCTGACGTTCCTGGGCATCGCCGACCGCATGCTTCTACCAGCCGGCGGACAACCTTACGGTATTTTAAAAAAAGTCGAACTCGCCCGGACCTTGATGTGTCATCCTAAACTCATCATTCTGGACGAACCCGCCGCCGGACTCAACGACATCGAAACGGTCAACCTGGCGAAAGTCATCCGGACCATCCGCGACAAGTACGGCTGCGCCGTACTCTTGGTCGAACACGACATGCGGCTGGTCATGGATGTCTGCGATAAGATCTGCGCGATCAACTTCGGGAAGTTCCTGGCGGTCGGCAGCCCCAAGGAAATCCAGCGCAACAAAGACGTCCAAGCCGCCTACCTTGGCGAAACGGAGGAAGACCAATGAGAAACAACGCGTTGGAAATCCGTAACCTCAAAGTGAACTACGGTGCCATCGAAGCCTTGAAAGGCATCGACATCACCGTGAAAGAAGGCAGCGTCGTCGCGCTGCTGGGCGCCAACGGCGCCGGGAAAACGACGACCTTACGCACCATCTCCGGATTGATCAAGCCGACCGGCGGATCGATCCAGTTCCTCGGCAAAGAAATCAGCCATCTCGAAGCGGAGAAGATCGCGGCGATCGGTATCGCCCAAAGTCCGGAAGGACGTCAGGTCTTCCGCGACCTGACCGTTGAAGAGAATCTGAAAGTCGGCGCCTTCACCGTGAAGAGCCGTAAAGAAGTCAAAGCGAACTTCCAGAAAGTCTACGGTTATTTCCCGGTATTGAAGGAGCGCAAGAACCAAGTCGCATCCACCTTATCCGGGGGGGAACAGCAGATGCTTGCGATCGGACGCGCCTTGATGAGTTCACCCAAGATCCTACTCTTGGATGAACCCTCGCTCGGGTTGGCCCCTTTGATCGTCCGCGACATCCTGAAGATCGTCACCGAAATCCGCGATGCGGGAACCACGGTGATCATCGTCGAACAAAACGCCGCGCAAACGCTGAAAATCGCCGATTACGCCTACGTGCTTGAACTCGGGGTCATTCGAACCCATGGTCCGGCACAAGAATTGTTGCACGATCCCAGGCTCATCGAAGCCTATCTGGGGTCGCATTAAATGGAAATAATGCTAGGGCATTATGATAAAAGGAGGAAACATCTTATGAAGAAAATTTTAGTGGTTCTTCTCTCCGTTATGCTGCTGGGCAGCATGGCAGCCTGCAAGAAAGAAGAAGTCGCCGCGCAAGGCGTTACGGACGACAAAGTCCTGATCGCGAACTGCGCCGCAACCTCCGGTGCGTTCGCGCCGGTCGGTGTTCCGTTCACAGAAGGTATCAAAGCGTATTTGGCCTATGTGAATTCCAAAGGCGGTGTCGATGGCCGCGAAATCGAATTCCTGCACAACGATGATGAATTCGATCCCGTCAAAGGTAAAGCCTGTCTCGATTCGTTCATCAACGACGACAAAGTCTTCGCGATCGTCGGTCACTTCGGAACCCCCGTCGTCGGCGCGACCTTGGAAGATCTGAAAGAAGCCGGTATCCCGGCGGTTTACTTCGCGACGGGCATCGGTCAGTTGTACGATGACAAAGCCACCGCTGAAGAAAAGAACCTGAACATCTTCCCGGTTCAACCGATCTACAAGACGGAAGGCCAGATCATGGTCGCACGTGCCGTCGGTAACTTCGGCGCCAAGAAGATCGGCGTCATCTCCACCAGCGACGATGCCGGTAAAGACCTGTTAGCCGGTGCCAAGATCAAAGCCGCCGAACTCGGCGTCGAACTCGTCGAAGTCCAAGTCGCTGCCGGTGCCACGGACGTCTCCGCCGCCGTCACGACGATCAAGAATGCCAACGTCGACTTCGTCATCGGTGCCGCCATCCAGGCGACCATCCCGACGATCATCAAAGAATTGGCTGCCCAGGATGTCAATAAAGACGTCATCACCACGTATGTCAACGTTTCCCCCGCGATCGCGAACCTGTTCAAGGATCAAATCGCCGGCAAGTTCGACGTTTACGGTAACGGTTGGGTCGCATTCGATGCCGCCCACCAAGCCGCGATCGCCGAATACGCCCAGAACATCGATGCCGCCTATGCCGCCAACGCCTATGCGATGACGGGATGGATCGCCGCCTACTTCTTCGTCGAAGGCCTCAAGCGCGTCGAAGGAACCGTTACGTGGGAAAAATACATCGAAGCCATGGAATCCGATCCGATCACCAATCCGTTTGGTGGCGTCATCGACTATGCCGACGGTGCACGTATGGGTACCCAGGAAATGAATCTGTCCAAAGTGGATCCGACAGCCCCGACGATGTGGGTCGAAGTCGAACCTTTGGCGAACATGGATGAAATTCTGAACAAATAGGTTACAATGAAACAATGGGGGAGGGACATCCCTCCCCTATGTTTTTAAAGGAGGTTTACCATGGACTACGCTCATAAACTGATCACCGTCGAAGAAGCCCTTTCCAAAGTCAAAACCGGCGATCAGATCGTCACCGGACTCGGCAGTGCCGAAGCCCGCTTATTCGTGATGAATCTGCATACGATCGCGGACCGCGTCAATAACGTTACCATCACCAACTGCCTTCCGATGTGCGACGCGCCCTTCATCAAAGAAGAATACAAAGACAGTTTCAACGTGGACGGATGGTTCTATTCCCCGGCATTGCGTAAAGCGCACAAGAACGGGAACATTTCCTTCATCCCCAACCACCTTCATCTGGCCGGTTCAAAACGCTTGCATCATGTGACGCCCGACCTTTATGTCGGCGCCTGTTCCATGCCCGATAAACACGGCTATGTTTCCTTGTCCCTTTCCAACACCTACGAAAAGATGACGATCGACCAAGCCAAACTCGTGATCCTTGAAATCAACCCGAACATGCCCTATACCTATGGCGATGTCGAACTACATATCAATAAAATCGATTATCTGATCGAAGCGGATTATCCGGTGCCTGTCTTGCCGGAAGTGCAATCCAACGAAAAAGACGAAAAGATCGGACAATACATCGCTTCCTACATCCAGGACGGCGATTGCATCCAACTCGGGATCGGCGGCATCCCCAACGCCGTCGCCAACTACCTGCACGACAAGAAGGATCTTGGCGTGCATACCGAAATGTTGACGACCGGCTTGATGCGCTTAGCGAAATTGGGCGTCATCACCGGGGAGAAGAAGACGCTGCACCGCGGGAAGATGGTCGCGACCTTCGCCTTGGGTACCCAGGAACTCTACGATTATCTCGACCATAACCCGGCGATCATGATCCTTGACGGAAGCTATGTCAACGATCCGGCAATCATCGGTCTCAACGACCACCAAATCTCCATCAACACGACCCTTGAAATCGACTTGACCGGCCAGTGCTGCAGCGAATCGATCGGTTCGCTTCAATTCAGCGGAACCGGCGGACAGGCGGATACGGCGATCGGGGCGCAGAATTCCAAAGAAGGCAAATCGTTCATCGCCCTGTATTCCACGGCGATGGTGAAGAACCCTCTCACAGGAGAGCGTGAAGAGGTATCCAAGATCGTCCCTCAGCTTAAACCGGGGGCTGCCGTCACGTTATCTAGAAACGATGTCGATTTCGTCGTCACCGAATACGGGGTCGCCGCCCTGCGCGGGACCAACATCCGTGAGCGCGTTCATCGTTTGATCGCGATCGCCCATCCCGACTATCGTGAAGATCTTTTAAAACAAGCGAAAGATCTCGGGATCCTGATGTAATGGCGACGTTCACTTTTCAAGAGTATGAAGTCTATTACGAAGAATACGGTCAAGGGACACCCTTGATCCTGCTTAACGGCATCATGATGTCGACCTTGAGCTGGAAACCGTTCATCGAAACTTTTAGCAACCAACATCGACTCATCCTGGTGGATCTGTTGGATCAAGGAAGATCCAGCAAATTGGATGGCTTGGAATACAATCAAGACATTCAAGTCGAGGTTGTGAAGTCCTTATGCGACCATCTTTCCTTACCCCGGATCGATCTCTTCGGGATTTCCTACGGAGGGGAAGTCGCGATGCGTTTCGCGATCGACCATCCTTCATTCGTTCGTCGTCTACTCCTCTTCAACACGACCGCCTACACCAGCCCGTGGCTCAGGGAGATCGGAGTCGCATGGAACAAGGCGACCAACGATCCGGAGGCGTATTATGCAACGACGATCCCGGTCATCTATTCCTCTTCGTTCTACACGAAACATCAAGAATGGATGAACAACCGCAAGAAAATATTACTCGGGGTTTTCTCCAACCCCGTCTTCATCAACGCGATGATCCGTTTAACCAACAGCGCCAACGACCACGACGTCCGCGATCGTCTTCATGAGATCCAGGCGCCGACCTTGGTGGTTTCCTGCGAACATGACTACATCACGCCTGCCCAGGAACAAACCTTCATCGCAAGCAAGATCCCCCATGCTTCCTTGGTCATGATCCCCGATAGCGGGCATGCCTCGATGTATGAGAAACCGATGCTGTTTAGTTCGCTCGTCCTCGGCTTCGTATCAACAAGCAAAAGCGACGACGTGATTTAACGGACCGTGCCGTACAACGAATGTTGTCCTCCCAAAATTGTGTCATGTTGTCCGCCATGTCCAGTCGTTCTACGGCACGATGTAATTGTGAAAATTGTGGATTGATGGTAAAATAACAAAGAAAGTCGAGGTGGACGCTTTGGAATCCTTAGTGAACAAGCCGAAAACCAAACGCGGTCAAGCAACGCTCGATCGGATCTGCGATGCCGCGGAACAACTGTTCTTCAAGAACGGGTATTACGGGACGTCGATCAATGAAATCACGAGCCTGGCCAACGTTGCGCCGGGGACTTTCTACATCTACTTCACCGATAAACTGAGTCTGTATTGTTACTTGCTGCTGCAGTATTCCCATCAGATCCGCATGCATATCGCCCTCAACATCAAAGGATGCACGACCCGTAAGGAAGCCGAACGCAAAGGCTTGCATGCGTACCTTGATTTCATCCGCGAACACAAGCATATGTACAACATCATCTGGGAATCCTTGTACATCGACAAGAAACTGTTCATCGATTATTACGCGAAGTTCGCCGAGAACTACATCCATCAGATCAAGAACGCCCAATTATCGGGTGAAATGAAGAACTACGATCCGGAAGTGGTCGCCTACATGATGATGGGGATTTCCAACTTCATCGGCTTGAACTATGTCATGTTCAGCGAACATGACGATTTCGACCATGCGGTCGACCAAGTCATCGAGATCTTAGACAAAGGACTCTTCTAAACGCGCTTCGAGTGCGTTTTTCTTCGGAGGAAACATGACGAAAGCCATCTATCCGGGATCCTTCGATCCCATCACCAACGGTCATCTTGACATCATCGAACGTGCAGCCGGGATTTTCGACGAGCTCGTCGTCGCCATCATGGTCAATCCCGACAAAGCGTTTGCGTTCAGTTTGGAAGAACGGATGGACATGATCAAAGAATCCGTCAAGCATCTCCCCAACGTCACCGTCGATTTCAGTCTCGGTTTGACGGTCGATTATGCAAAACGGATCGACGCCAAAATCCTCATCCGCGGCATCCGCGCCGTCATGGACTATGAATATGAAATGCAGCAGGCGACCGCCAACATGATGCTTTCTCCGGAAATCGAATCCGTTTTCCTGCTCTCCAGTCCCGAACATTCCTTCGTTTCCTCTTCCGTCGTCAAGAATATCGTCATGAACCACGGCGACGTAAGTTATTTCGTTTCCCCCTACGTCGCACAAAAATTGATTGAACGATATTCGAATCTTTGATATCATAAAACCAGCAGGTGAGAACATGTACACAAAACCAACGGAGAAAAAAGCGAATCTTCATTAATGCATCGGATTTTTCCTATTGTTTTCCACTGAAAGACCGTCGGGTCTTTTTTTATGCGAGGTACCTATGTTAACACTACAAAACATCACAATCACGACACCCAAAGGCAGGGTCTTGGTCAAAGACCTGTCTTTCTCCATCCAAGCCGGGGATAAAATGGCGATCATCGGCGAAGAAGGGAACGGGAAAAGCACGATATGCAAACTCATCGCCACACCGTCGTCGATCGCCGAATCCCTGATCGTCGATGGGAAAGTCACCGGCGATACGAAACGGATCGGATATCTCCCCCAATGGCTGGCCGATGAAGAAATGAAAACGGCGTTGATCGAATTCGTTCTACGGGATGAAACCGGATGGATCGATTACGAGAAGTTGACCGAGATGAAACGATGGATGGCGAAGTTGGACGTCGGCATCCCGGAAGAACGCTATGACGACCCGTTGAACCGGTTGAGCGGAGGGGAGCGCATCAAGATCCAGTTGGTCAAGTTGATGCTGCAGGAACCGGAGTTGTTGGTCCTGGACGAACCGACCAACGACTTGGATCTAAACGCCTTACGATGGTTCGAAGAGTTCATCCTAAGTACAACGTTGCCGATCCTCTTTGTCTCCCATGACGAAACGCTGTTGAAGCGATGCGTCAACCGCATCCTGCATCTTGAACAGACGCAACGCAAGACCGTCCCGCTGTGGACCTGCGTATCCTGCGGGTACGACGAATACGTTTCCACGCGTCTGCACTTGATCGAACGCCAAACGACGCTCTCGCGCAAGCAGAGGGCCGAATACGAGAAACAATTGGAGAAGTGGCGGCAGATCTATCAGAAAGTCGAACATGCGCAGTCGACCATCAGCCGCCAAGACCCCGCGGGGGCGAGGTTGTTGAAGAAGAAGATCAAGAATCTGAAGGCGGTTAGGGATCGGTTGGATGGCGAAGAAAAAATCAAGAAGCCTGATCCCGAAGAATCGATCACCTTGTTCTTCCAGGAAAAGGAACCGGTCTACGACCAGAAGTGCCTGTTGGATGATATTTTACCCGAGTTGAAAATCGGGGGCAGGGTTCTTGCACAGAATTTGGGACTGACGATTTACGGACGGGCACGCATCGGACTCCTCGGCGACAACGGATCAGGCAAGACCACCTACCTCGCCCATCTTCACCAAAAAGCCCGTGAACGAGGGACCCACGTCGGCTATATGCCGCAAAACTATGACGAGCTGCTACCCTTGTCGTCAAACGCGGTCGAATTCTTGACCCAAGACGGGACCAAGGAAGAAAAGACGCGGATCATGACCTATCTTGGCAATCTCAAGTTTACCGAAGAAGAGATGCGTCAGCCGATCTCGGCTTGTTCGCAAGGTCAAAAGGCGAAAATCCTCTTGGTATCGCTGGTGCTTGGCGACAACGATCTCTTGATCCTCGATGAACCGACGCGTAATCTCAGCCCGCTGACCCTCCCCGTCGTTGAAGAAATGTTGGACAACTACCATGGCGCGATCCTCGCGGTTTCCCATGACCGCCGCTTCCTGCTGAACGTGACCGGAACGCGCTACGTTCTGAGCGCAAACGGACTGGAGAATATTTCGCAAGATTTTGGATATCTGGTGTAATTTCACATGACATTTTTATCGGATACGTTATAATAGAAAAGTCAGGAGGGGGACAATGTATAAGCAACTCATTTTGGCGAGCCAAAGCCCTCGCCGCAGAGAACTCATGGCTTTGTGTGAGATTCCGTTTACGATCATCAATCCGCAAGTCGACGAAACCTTGAACGCCGAGTTACCGCTGGGGGATGCGGTAGCCGATCTTGCATACCGCAAGGCGCATTTGGTTTTTCAGAAGCATCCGGATTCCGTGGTCATCGGTGCGGACACCATCGTCGTCATCGACGATGAAGTCTTGGGAAAACCGGTCGAAGTCCCGGTCGCGATCGAAATGTTGCGTAAACTTTCAGGACGCGTCCATAAAGTCATCACCGGCGTCAGCATCATCGGTCCGGGATCGGAAGAGAAATTCTTCACCGAAACCGACGTCGAGTTCTTTCCGTTGACCGAAGACCAGATCAAAAAGTATGTGGATACCAAAGTCTGCCTGGATAAAGCAGGGGCTTACGGCATCCAGGATAAGGGCGCGCTCTTCATCAAAGGGATCGTCGGGGACTATTATACGGTCATGGGACTCCCCATCGCCCGGGTCTACCAAAGTATACAAAAGTATTTATAGCTCTTGATTTATTGAACTATTTTGGTTATTATATTATGGCACACGCCATCATAGTTCAATGGTAAAACAGAGCAATGGTAATGCTCAGTTCGGAGTCCGATTCTCCGTGATGGCACCATGAGTCAACAAAGCCTTTAAACAAAGGCTTTTTTATATGTCAAAACTATAAGTGCACTAATTGTGAACTCTCATAAGAATATACTGGAATTATAGAATAGGATTTCCAAAAGTACTTGCTTTCGTGTTACCTGGAAGCATATGATTTTATTAGTGGAAAACATTGAAATGTACAGAGTGAACAGAATGTGATTGCCGAGTAACATATTTCGCGGATCTGGAAAAGTCATTTGATGATCATTTGCACCTATCGGGAGGAAACACTATGCAGAAAAAAGCGCTAGTTGTCATCGACATTCAAAAAGACATAACGAAGAATTACAAAGAGGTAATTGGCAATATCAATCATGCGATCGATTGGGCGGTTAACAATGATATTCATGTAGTTTATATAAGGCATGAAAATCTATCGGCCGGAACCAGGACGTTTAAACCCAATACACCTGGATCGGAATTAGCCTCGGATTTGAACATAGTATCAGAGAATGTATTTACGAAATATAAAGGCAACGCGTTAACCAGTGAAGAGTTTTCAGACTTTATTGGCAAACATGAAATTAGTGATTTCTTCATATCGGGAGCGGATGCTGTTGCTTGTGTCAAATCGACCTGTTACAACTTACGCAAAGAGAATTATGATGTTACCGTCCTATCAGATTGCATAACCAGTTACGATAAAAAGAAAATTGATGAGATGTTACAATATTACGAGAGTAATGGCTGCAAGATCACTCGTTTAGTTGACTTGCAGAACTAAATTGGTCGGTTTTTTCAGAACATCAATATTGGAATAGGCCGACTTTTGGAGATCCCCAATTAAAAGACGGTATGTATACAAATCTGTGAAACGAGATTTTGAATCTAGATGAAAATTCCGTTTGATGTCCTATTACCATAAACGAACGTTAAGACACATTTTACCGAGATTCTCAAAGACGGCACCATGTACAATCCAAGCCCGCTTTCGCGGGTTTTCTTTACTTAGTTCTGGCGAAGCGGGTCATTTTGTGATCCCAACTGCCAATTAAACCACTCTCATTTAATTTCCAGGGAGCGGGGATATGATCTGGGTAGATGAGGAGAGTTTTGTTGCTTTCGTTTTATTGATCGTGCAGACTCCATCAAAGCGAGGTGAACGAAATGGGATCTACGATTTATTCTCAAAAGTTGAAGCACCCGGTATATGTTTCGTATACATGCGAACACTGCGGACAAGTGAATACGGTTGCGCAGGAAATCGTCGGGAACGCCAGTGCGGAAGTCAGGTTTGGAACTAGCAATAAATATGCGCAATCCAAAACCGGAAAACATGGTACGAAAGCGCAAATCGATCTAGAACGAAAAGTCAGACAGGCTCAAAATGATACCGCGATAAAAAATATGCCTGGTTGAAACTCGATAAATGCTCCAACTGCAAGTATCCCCAGTCTTGGCAGAAAAGCGGGTTATGGACAAGTTCGATCTTAAGTGGTGATCGGTTTTAGTTTTGGATGAAGCATTGACAAGAATGCACAATGAGATTTCGAAAGTGACGCGGCCAAGACCCGTTTTTTTATTTGACGGAAGGCACTTCGGTTGAGACATCGATGTACTTCTATCCTCATAGTATGCGAAATTGTGGTAGAATCTCACAAGGGAAGTCTTGGATCGCAGGTTGACGTTAGTTTGGCACAATTGCGGTACAACTTCTTTTTCTATACCATCAAGAGTTGTTTTCAGGACTAAGTCAACAATGTAAGCGCTTGATTGTTCGAAATTTACCACAATGATGTGGAAAGAACACTGACCACACGATGCGATTCTTTCTTGGCCTTATGCGTTAAGATAAGGGCAAGGCAGAATTGCACGAAAAAAGCATCGTGTGCATAGGCAACATCACGCATCAAAGAATGAGGGCCCATGAACAGAAAAGAAGAAATCGTCAAATTCATCCTAAATGAGAAAACTCTTGTCAGTGTCGACGTGATCGCGAAAGCGATCAATGCCTCTCCCAAGACGGTTCGTAACGAGCTCGATTTAATCGCGCCCATCCTTCAGGAGCACAACCTAACGATGATCCGGAAACCCGGACAGGGCGTAGCGATCGACGGCGACCCAACGGATAAGCAACGTTTGTTAAGCTATTTCAAGACGAAGCATGATACGAGTTATCTGTCGCCCGCCGATCGACAACGCAGCATTTTGTCGAAACTCTATGCGGAAAACCGACCGTTGATGATCAAGGAACTTAGCTTGGACTATTATGTCAGCCGATCGACCATCACCAAGGATATCAGCGAAATCAACGAGATGATCAAGGACTTCAACCTGGTCGTGGATTATCAAAAGGGCGAAGGCATCGTCATCGTCGGGGAAGAAGCGGATAAACGGAAAGCGTTGGCGAAACTCGTACCGTTTGAAGAGAACAAGAATCTGGTCTACTACATCCATGACGATCAGGGATCGCATTCCTTCATGAACCGTTTCCAAAACGCGCTTCAGCTGGATTTCAAGAAAGTGGAAGAAATCGTGGCGGAAGCCGAGAACAAGCTAGGGTATTCTTTCTCGACCGAAGCGCGGATCAACCTCATCATCCACATCGCCATCGCCATACGCCGGACCCAGCAAGGCTACAACATCCGTTTGACGCAAGAATTGATCCATGCGTTGGATGATCAGAAGGAATATTCGATCGCTTTTGAAACATCGAGGCGGATCAACGAAGAGTTCCATGTCGAGTTGTCCGAAACCGAAACCTACTACATCCTGCTTCACTTCATGGGAGCGAAACGAGTGAAGGAAGGTCTCAACGTCCTCAACTTCAAACTTTCGTCGGATACCCCTGTGTTGGAAGATCTGATTCTGAAGTTCATCCAGAACCTGCAGATCGAACTGGGTTTGTTTCTGGAGTCGGATACGCAGTTGTTCAACAGTTTGATCCTACATCTGAAGCCCACCATCAACCGCCTGATTTACGGCCTTTCCTTGGATAATCCGATGTTTGAAGAAATCAAGTTCTCCTACCCGTCGATTTACGGCGCGGTCGCCAATAACGTCTACCTCTTCAGGAACATGTTCCACATCGAAATGCCGCCCAACGAGATCGCCTATCTGGTCTTGCATATCGCCGCGGCACGCGAGCGTAACATCAAGCCGATCCGCGTCCTGGTGATGTGTGCCAGCGGGATCGGAACCTCGCAGTTGATCGTCGCCAAACTGAAGCGCGCTTTCAACAACCTGGAGATCGTCGATGTCATCTCGACCATGGATGTCAGCGACTACGATGAATCGATGATCGACTTGATCATCTCGACCGTCGCGGTGCAGTCCAAAGTCAAAACGATCGTCATCAATTCCCTTCTTTCCCAATACGACATGAACGCGATCCGTGAAGTCGTCGATGGGAAGAAGATCCAGCCGACGTCCAAAGTCCGATTGTATAAGGAAGACATCCATCTCATGGTCGACCTGAAGACCAAGGAAGACATTTTGAGTTTCATGGCGCGGCATCTTAGCGCGAAGAACCATGTCACCGAGGACTACCTGGATAGTCTGTGGGAAAGGGAAGCGATGGGACCGACGGTCATATCGTCCCTGATCGCGATTCCGCACGGCACGTTTGAAACCGTCCTCAGGAGTACGGTGCAGGTCGTCACGCTCGCACATCCCGTGCTTTGGGACGATGAGCATGAAGTACGTCTGATCCTCAACGTCGCATCGACAAAGGAAGAGGCTTCGGATTATATCCCGTTTTTCACCCATCTCGCCGATCATTCGGAAGACTTGGACCTGTGGAATCGAATCTGCGCGATGAGAAACAAAGAGGATCTTGCCCAGGCGTTGAGCGAAATCCTGATGATCCGCGTCTAGTCATCCATGTATCGAGAGCAAACGCCGGAATATGAATCATTCAATGTGAGGTAACCTATGAGGGGAATCGTAAAATTCTATAGCCTTGTGAAAGGCGCAGGCGTGATCGTCGCGGACGACCACAAAGAATATCCATTCAAGATGGCGGACATTGTCGGCGTCGGACTACGCCGGCTAAGTGAGAACCAAGCGGTGGAATTCACACCGAAGGACTTCAAGGCGACGCAGATCGTCGCCCCGGGGGAAAACGCATGACATCGCTCTTCAATCCGAAACTGATGGTGCTGGATCTTGAAGCAAACACCGTGACCGAGGTACTAACCCGCCTATCCGACCGCTTGATCGCGGAAGGGTACGTCAAAGAAAGCTTCACCCGGGCGATCCTTGAGCGGGAGACGGAATTCTCGACCGGTCTACCCGGTTTGGGCCGGGGGGTAGCCATACCGCATGCGGATCCCGAACATGTGAACGCCTCCGTGATCGCGGTCGGCATCCTACGCCATCCCGTTCAATTCAAAATGATGGGCAATCATGATGAAACGATCGATGTGGAGGTCGTATTCATGTTGGCACTGAAGGAATCGCATTCTCATATGTCGGTCTTACAGAGTCTGATGGATGTGATTCAAAACGAAAGCTTACTGAAGCAGATCAAAGAAGCAGCCACTCAGGATACGTTACTTCAACTCATGAGTGCTAATATTGCTTGATGAAAAAGAAAGGAGGTGGCGATGATTAAGAAAAGAGTGCTGGTGGCTTGCGGAACCGGAGTGGCAACATCCGTTGCAGTGGCTCGAAAGCTGGAGAATATCTTTAAGGAAAGAGGTTTCGGGGATTTGGTCGAAGTGTCGACCTGCACGGTAGCCGAAATGGAATCCAAGGCTTCGAAGTTTGACTTGATCGTGACGACGGCGCACAACAGTAAGCCGATGCCGGTCAAAGTAATCATGGGCGTGGCTTTTCTAATCGGAAGAGGCACTGAACCTGTTTTACAAGACATCCTCGATACATTAGGTCTAAAGTAAAAACACACAACAAAGGAGAAAATTGTGGAAATCATTAACTACATCGTTGGTTTAGGTTCTTCCGTCATGATGCCGATCGTTATCACCTTGATCGGACTTATCATGGGGGCCAAGCCGGGTAAAGCGATCCGTGCGGGTCTCACCGTCGGCGTCGGCTTCATCGGTTTGAATTTGGTTATCGGTATGTTGGGCGGGAACTTAGGTCCGGCCGTACAACAAATGGTTACGAATTATGGTTTAAGTTTGACCGTCATCGACGTGGGTTGGCCTGCGGCGGCGGCAATCGCCTTCGCATCGCAAGTCGGCGCCTTGGTCATTCCGATCGCATTGGCCGTCAACTTCGTCATGATCATCACCAAAACCACCCAGACCGTCAACATCGACGTTTGGAACTTCTGGCACTATGCCTTCACCGGCGCGCTTGTCAGTTTCGCGACCGACAACTTGGTCTTCGGTTTGATCGCAGCTGCGATCCAAGCCGCCATCACCTTGATTTTGGCCGACTGGACTGCGAAGGGCGTTGAAGAATACTGTGGTCTACCGGGTGTCTCCATTCCTCATGGACTATCCGTCGCCTTCGTACCTGTCGCTCTTGTCATCAATAAAATCCTCGATTATATCCCCGGTATCAATAAAATCAACATGGATGCCGTCGCCGTCCAAAAGAAGTTCGGCATCTTCGGAGAACCGATCTTGGTTGGAACCGTCCTTGGCGCACTCATCGGTGCCTTGGCCGGTTATGACCTTAAAGGCGTATTGAATCTCGGCATCACCATGGGCGCAGCCCTCGTCTTGATCCCCAAGATGGCCGGTCTACTCATGGAAGGTTTGATCCCCATTTCCGACGCCGCTTCCGAATTCGTCGAAAAACGTTTCAAATCGAATGCGAAGATCTATATCGGATTGGATGCCGCCGTCGGTATCGGACATCCGACGACCTTGGCCGTCTCGTTGATCCTTGTCCCGCTTTCGGTCCTGATCGCCGCCATCCTTCCGGGCAACCAGTTCCTCCCGTTCGCCGACTTGGCCGTTCTTCCGTTCTTGTTCGTCCTCGTCGTTCCGATTACCAAAGGCGACTTGTTTAGAACCTTGGTCGTCGGGATCTTCATCGTCGTTACCGGTTTGTGGATCGCCACGGGCATCGCTCCGTTATTGACCGAAGCGGCCATCGCGGCGAACTTCACGATGCCGGTCGGCGCGACGCTGATTTCCAGCATCGCCGACGGCGCTTCCCCGCTGAGCTGGGCGTTTGTCCAACTCATGAACTTCAAGTGGGTCGGTTTGGCCGTCTTGGCAGCGATCACCTTGGGCATGGCCTTCATCAACTTCAAGAGAATCGCCAAACAAGCCAAAGGCGAATAGTCTCCCTTATCCTTCAACAACGAAAGCAGGTGCCGCGTGATCAAAGAATTCCGCTATCCCTACAGAAGAGTGCTGTTTAGCATCATCGTCCCGACCGTTCTTTCGGCGCTCGTGGTTCTCTATGTAGTCGTTACGGTCATGACGAAAGAATCGACGGATACCTCGCTTTCGATCGGATTTCTCGCCTTATTGATTTTCCTGGATCACTTCGTCGCCCTCTCTCATCCCGAGATCGTGACGATGAGTGAAAACGGTTTGGAATTTACAGGTTTCAACCGTTCGCATCGCTATCCCTTCGACCAGATCCAGCGCATCAACCTCCGCAAAACCTCGTTCACCAAGAGCGCCTATCTGCGGATCAACGAAGCCGGGCTTCTCAAAGGCAGGTATTGGATACAATTCGATAACCTGAGCGACGGGGACGAACTCTTGGCCCGTTTGAACGCCTTGATCGAAGTCAAACATCCGATGATGAAGAACTTCGACCGCCGGTCGTTTACCCGCACCAAGTAATGCTTTCGTGATATCGACTGTCGTCAGGCAAACCTTGACGACAGTCTTTCGCTTTATTCGAAAGGATCGACGCTAGCCTATGACCCAGATGAACCTCGACGAACTCTTTGATAACCTCCAAATCATCGACCAGGCGGTCGCGCTTTCGGACCAACTTTCGTTCGACACTGCCTTGACAAGCTCGATCTTACCGAATACCCTGGTCGTCCGGTTTTGGACGGCGAAGGGGATTCTTTTCGGACGCTTGGATTCGCTCCTCCCGCGGTTTAAAGAAGCTGTGGCGCATTGCCATCAGAACGCGATGGAGACCATGGTACGAAAAGCCGGCGGCTTGGCGGTCGCCTGCGATGAGGGCGTATTGAACATAAGCCTACTCTATTCCAAACATCACGCCGAGTTCGGCGGATTGAACGAGTCGTATGCGTTCGGGGTCGATCTGATGAAACATCTTCTTCATGACTTGAGGCTGGACATTGAAGCAGGGGAGATCGAACACTCCTACTGCCCGGGAAAGTACGACTTGAGCGTCGCTGGAAAAAAGTTCGCCGGCATGGCCCAATACCGGACGAAAGACGCGGTGATGCTGATGATCACGATCTTCGTCGACGGCGACCAGAATCGCCGTTCACACTGGATACGGGACTTCTATGCGATCGCAAATCCTCTGAACGATCCAAACTATCCCCGCGTCGATTCGGATGCGATGAAGACGCTTGCCGAGTTGAGCCAAACGGAATACGACGTGGAGTCATTGAAACGAATGATGATCAAGAGACTGGATATTTTCGGTCTGAACATCGACGACAGATGAAAAGTGCGATGCGCACTTTTTTGTTTGAAAACGACGTTCATATCTTATTCAATCCGGGATTCTTCAATCATGATCAAAGCGAAACCTGTTTGCTTTTACCACTATGATGTGGAAAGTTTATTGACCATCAAAAACGTTCATATCATGAAATAGAGGGTAGAATTCATTGTAGAGGGACACCGAAGTGCTTCATGAACCTTTCTTCGTGTCCGTCATGCATCCACCGATTCGGTTTGGGATCGAGTTAACGTAGACTTCGATCTTTTCCTTGTCTAGTATTGTTTGACTCAAACCGCTTCAATCCGAAAAATACAGTAGTGATTTCGCTTTTCGATCCATTTTACGAAAGAGAGGGAATCCTTTGAACACTTTAGATACCGTAATCATCGGTTCGGGACCCGGCGGATATGTCGCCGCGATCCGGGCTAGCCAACTTGGACAAAAGGTCACCATCATCGAGAAAAACGACATCGGGGGCACCTGCCTGAATGTCGGCTGCGTCCCGTCGAAGGCGCTGCTTCATGCCGGCCATGCCTACCAGGAAATCCGTCATGCGGAAACCTACGGCATCCAAGCCACGGGGACGCTGGACTTCGCCAAGACGCAACACTGGAAAAACACCCAGGTCGTCAAGAAACTCAGTACGGGGGTGAGTCAACTCCTGAAGAAAAACAACGTGACGATCGTGATGGGGGAAGCGAAGTTCACTTCGAAGTCGACGATCAGCGTTAGTAAAGACGGAAAAACGGAAGATTATTCGTTCAAACATGCGATCCTTGCGGTGGGTAGCCGACCGATCGAAATCAAGGCGGCTCCCTTCGGGAAACGCATCGTCGATTCGACCGGGCTCCTCAACATCCCCACGCTCCCGAAATCGCTTTGCGTGATCGGGGCGGGCTATATCGGTTGCGAACTGGCCGAAGCCTTCGCATCCTTCGGCGTGAGTGTCACGCTGGTCGAGGCGACATCGACGATTCTACCGGGTTTCAATACGAAGCTGTCCGATTTGGTGAAACGCAACCTTCAAAAACTCGGGGTGACGCTCTTGACGGAAGCATTGGTCGTGTCATCCAAGGAAACAGAGGATAACGTCACCTTGACGTATAAGAAGGGCGAGGTCGAGTCGACGATCGAATCAAATGTCGTACTGGTTTCGGTCGGAAGAAGACCGAATACGGATCGAGTAAACATCCAGGTTTCCGGAATCGAACTGGATCCCAAAGGCTTCGTCAAGGTCAACGCGAAATCGCAGACGACCAACCCTGGCATCTATGCCATCGGGGACATCACTCCCGGACTGGCCTTGGCCCATAAGGCGTCCTATGAAGCCAAAATCGTCGCCGAAGCCATCGCCGGCCATGCCTCCAAGATCGACTATAAAGCGATGCCCGCGGTCTGCTATACGACGCCTGAAATCGCGACGACGGGTCTGTCGCTTGATGAGTGTCTCGCAAAGAACATCAAAGCGAAAGCCACGGACTTCCCCTTGGCGGCGAACTCCAGGGCGATCGCCGCATCCAAGACGGAAGGGTTCGTGCGGATCATCCACGACGAGAAATCGAAATTGATCCTCGGTGCCCAGATCGCCGGAATGAATGCGAGTGAAATCATCACGACGTTGACGATGGCCATCGAAACCGGGTTGACTTTGGAAGATGTCGCATTGACGATCTTCCCCCACCCTTCGGTATCGGAAGCGATCATGGATACGATGGAAGTCGGACTCGGCTATCCCATCCATATGTAAGGAGCAGAACTCATGACAATGACCTTGGTTAATAAAGCAGGATTCAACGATCAACAGCTCATCGAAGCCTATCGCAAGATGTGTCTGATCCGTTTATTCGAAGAGAAAGTGGACTACTTTTTCGCCAAAGGGATGATCCACGGGACGACCCATCTGTGTGTCGGGCAGGAAGCGGCGGCCGTCGGGTCGGGGTCCGTATTACGCCATAGCGACTGGATCACCGCGACCCACCGCGGACATGGGCAAACCATTACGAAAGGGACGGACATCAACAAGATGATGGCCGAGCTTTTCGGGAAGACGTCGGGAACCAACAAAGGGAAAGGCGGATCCATGCATATCGCCGATATCGCGACCGGGAACCTCGGCGCCAACGGCGTCGTCGGAGGCGGCTATCCGATCGCCTGCGGCGCGGCGTTGACCGCGCAAATGAAACACACCGATCAGATCTGCCTGTGTTATGCGGGCGACGGGTCGACCAACGAAGGCAGTTTCCATGAGTCCCTCAACATGGCGTCGATCTGGAAACTCCCGGTCGTCTTCTTCATCGAAAACAACCAATACGGAATGAGCGGACCGATCAAGGAAACCGTCAACATCCAGGACTTGTCCACCCGTGCGTTGTCTTACGGCATGCCCGGGATCACGATCGACGGCAACGACTTGATCGCGGTCATCGATGCCGTCTACGATGCGGTGGAGCGTGCACGCAAGGGCGAAGGACCGACCTTGATCGAAGCGAAGACCTATCGTTGGAAGGGGCATTCGAAGTCGGACGCGAAGAAATACAGGACGCGTGAAGAAGAAGAACAATGGAAGACGGAGCGCGATCCGATCGCCAATTTCAAGGCGAAACTGATCCGGGCGGGCTTGCTTAGCGAAGCGGAAAGCGAAGAGATTTTGGTGAAAGCCGCCGAAGTCATCGAAAACGCCGTCGCGTTCGCCGAAGCGGGAAGCAAACCCGACGAAGATCAACTGATGACCGACATCTATGCCGAGTAAGGAGCCAACATGCGAGAAATAACCTATACGGAAGCCGTGAGAGAAGCCTTAAGCGAAGCGATGAGGGAAGACGAGAGTGTATTCATCCTCGGAGAAGACATCGGGATTTACGGCGGGGCGTTCGGCGTGACACGCGGGATGCTTGAAGAATTCGGACCGAAACGGATCCGACATACCCCGATCTCGGAAAGCGCGATCGCTGGGGCGGCCGTCGGTGCCGCCATCACCGGGATGCGTCCGATTTTCGAACTGCAATTTTCGGATTTCATCACCATCGCCCTCGATCAGATCGTCAACCAAGCCGCCAAGATCCACTACATGTATGGCGGAAACGTCAGTATCCCTCTGGTCATGCGCACCCCCGGCGGATCGGGTACCGGAGCCGCGGCCCAGCATTCCCAATCGTTGGAAAACTGGACGGCGCACATCCCCGGATTGATCGTCATCCAACCTTCGACCGCCTATGACGCCAAAGGGCTGCTTCACAGCGCGATCGCCAACAACAACCCCGTCATGTTCTATGAACATAAACTCTGCTATCGGACCAAAGGGGACGTTCCTGAAGGGAAATACTTCATCCCCATCGGCGTCGCCGACATTAAACGTCAAGGAAAAGACATTTCCGTCATCGCCACCAGCTATATGGTGCACAAAGCGCTTGAAGCGGCGGAAATCCTCGCAAAGGAAGGGATCGACATCGAAGTCGTCGATCCGCGTACGTTAGTCCCCCTCGATAAGAAAACCATCGTCGATTCCGTCAAGAAAACCGGACGCGCCTTGGTCGTGACCGAAGCGGTGAAACGCAGCGGATTCTCGTCCGAACTGGCCGCCGTCATTTCCGAAGAAGAATCGTTCGATTATCTCGACCACCCGATCGTCCGCTTAGCCGGGGCGGAAACGCCCATCCCCTACGAACCCACGCTTGAAAAACTCGCCGTTCCCCAAGTGAACGACATCGTAACCGCCTGCCGCAACATCATGGCAGCGAAGTAAGGAGGAGGAACCATGGCGAAAGAAGTATTGTTGCCCAAACTCTCATCCACGATGGATCAGGGGCACGTCACACAATGGTTTAAGAACGTCGGGGATCCCGTCAAGGTCGGTGACGTCGTTTTCGAAGTCATGACCGACAAGATCGCCATCGAAGTCGAAGCCTATGATTCCGGTTTTCTGATCGGAAGATATGTGGAGGTCGGGGAAGTCGTCCCGGTCAACACCGTCATCGCGCATATCGGGAAGGCGGACGAGACCGTCGAAAAACCAAGCAAAAACCAAACGAAGCAAGTAGTCGTATCGCAACCCGTTGAGCCAACCGTGGTCGAGTCACCACGTGTTTCGACGGACTCGCAGCGAATGCTCCCGGAAGACGGTTTCGGTGTCCGTGCGACGCCCGCCGCCCGTAAGGCGGCCCGCGAGAGAGGGATTACGATCGAAGAAGTGTATGCGAACACCCACGGACTCGTCCGGGTCCAGTTGAAAGACGTTGAAGGGTATCGCACCCCGATGAAAAAAGCGTACGTGGAAACGGGTGTCGAGAAGATCATCCCTTGGACCGGCATCCGAAAGTTGATCGCCGACCAGATGAGCAAGTCGCACGCCACCGTGCCTTCCGTCACCATCAACGCGGAAGTCAACGTCGATATGTTGCTGAAACTGCGAGCCGAAGTGCTGGAAAAAGTCGAAAAAGAAGCCGGGATCCGTCTATCGATCACGCACTTGTTGGCGTACTTCGTCACCAAGGCGCTTCGTAAACATCCGACGATGAACGCCCGTGCCCTCGACGATGGCATCCATGTCCTGCCTTCCATCAACCTCGGGATCGCCGTCGCGATGGAAAACGGACTGATCGTCCCCAATGTCAAGAACGCACAATCCTATTCCCTGGTGGAATTGGCCAAAGCCATCAAGACGCAGACCGAGAAACCGAAGAAAAACACACTCTTACCCGACGACTTGTCCGGAGGGACCTTTACGATCACTTCGCTTGGAACCACCGCCGTCATCGATTTCAACCCGATCATCAACGTCCCCGAAATCTGCATCCTCGGTGTCGGTAGAATCGTCGACCGGGTCGAATTCGATTCCAACAACGCTCTGGTCAAGGTGAAGAAACTCACCTTGAGTTTGAGTTTCGACCATCGCGCCGTCGACGGTTACCCCGCGGCCTTGTTTCTCAGCGACCTTGTCTACCTGATCGAACATCCGCTTACCTTGTTGGTTGAGTAATCGAAGAAGAAAAGTCGAGATCGAATCGCATTTCATACGTCAACGGACGATCGGCACATCAGTGTCCATCGTCCGTTTCTTCATTTAAGCGGGCTCGAAATCAAAGTGCGTCAACATATCATGAGTGCTCTGAATCTTTTGAAATTCAAAGGAATCTGATTTCTACGATGAATCAAGGATATCACGCAATTTTTCTTGGACTCCTTCTTCAAATCGGTTTCGGATGGATCTTCAAACGCATTCTTTTCGCACCGGACACTCACATGGTATAATTCACTCAACGATGCTTATAAAGTACGGGCATCTGTGGTTCAAATCCATTCCGTCCTGTACTATAATAGAGTCAATGAAGTATGATTCATACCTGAATGGGGTTCGATTCATCGTAAGGTGAGGGATACTATGGAAATCATGGACTATGATGTCATCGTGGTCGGTGCCGGGATCGCCGGTCTGACCGCATCCGCCTACTTAAGCAAAGAAAACCACCGGGTGCTACTCTTGGAAAAAGAAGAAGAATGCGGCGGCCTTTTGGGCGCTTTCAAACTCGACGGGCACCTTTTAGACAAAGGGGCGAGAGGGATCATCGATTCCGGCATCGTCTTTTCGATGCTGAAACAATTGGGCGTAAAGATCGAATTCGTGTCGAATCCGATCCGGTTGACGGTCGGATCGAAGTCCGTCGACTTGGTCGATAAAGCCAGTCTTGATGTATATGCCCAAATCCTGAAGGAAACCTACCCTCAAAACAGTCATGAGATCGATGCGATATTCGTCGACATCCGCAAAATCATGAAAAACATGGATGTCTTGTACGGCATCGACAACCCCTTGTTCCTTCCGAAACCCTACGACATGAAATATGTTGCGAAAACGTTGTTGCCTTGGATGGGGAAATTCCTCGTCAACATGAACCAGGCGATGAAATTCCTTGAACCGGTCAACGAGTACTTGGAAAAGAAAACAAGCAACAAGGAATTGATCCAAATCATCGGCCAGCATTTCTTCAGTGAAACGCCGACCTTTTTCGCCTTATCCTATTTCACTTTATACATGCAATACCATTACCCCAAGGGTTCGACCCAGGTCATCGTGGATAAACTCTCCGAGTTGATCCTAAAAAACAAAGGCGAGATCGTCAATCGATGCGAAGTCGGCGCGATCGATCCCGAGCGTAAAGAAGTGACTACCCGGGATGGAAGAACCTACAGATACCGTCAATTGATCTGGGCGGCGGATACCAATCTGTTCTATCGTGTCCTCAAGAGTGAATCGATTCGCGATTCCGTACAACGCCAAAAAGCGATCCAACGTAAAGAAGCACTAAAGGATTTACGGGGGGCGGAATCGATCTTGACCTTGTATGCCTTGGTCGACAAACCGTCGGAAGACTTCCGAAACAGCAGCGGTCCGCACTGGTTCTACACGAAACGAAAAGAAGGGCTGGCGAACATCTCGCTTTCCGAGATTCAGAATCCGCAGAACGACTTTTCGACAGACAAGGACGTGGTTTTCGCATGGATCAAGAAATATCTGGAATACAACACCTTCGAAGTCTCCATCCCGTCCCTACGCGATGCTTCGCTTTCTCCTCAAGGGGAATCGGGCGTCATCATCTCGACCTTGTTTGATTATCGATTGACCCAACATATCGCGGATCGGGGTTGGTATGACGAGTTCAAACGATTCGTCACGCAAGAAATCATCGCCTATTTCGATGAAAGGGACTGGCCGGGATTCAAGGATTCGATCAAGAAATCAATGATCGCCTCGCCGTTGACCATCAAGGCGAGGACGCATAGCACGGAAGGATCCGTGACGGGTTGGTCGTTCGGGAATCATCCTTTCCCGGTCGAATACAAGTTTCTCAATGTCAGCCGTTCCGTCTTGACACCCGTCGACTCGATCAAACAGGCCGGTCAATGGACGTTCAATCCGGCCGGGGTTCCGGTCGCCATCCTGACTGGTAAACTCGCGGCGGATGCGGTGGAAAAGGATTTGAAACGGACAAAGAACGGGAGAGGCCGATAACATGCTTCTGCAAGAAAACATGATCATGGATAAAATAGAAAGCGAAGCCGGGGATGTTTCGGTGGCACCTGAAATTCAAGAAAGGCTGGCCGAGTTGACGGCGGATTTGGTCGAACACCTCTGGTCGAAAACCTACAACACCCAAGGCAAACCGGACTGGTCGCACATTTTCCCCTACTATCATCCCGACATCGTGTTTCAGGATTCGATCCAACGCGTCGAAGGGATCGTGCAATTCGAAGCCATGTGCAATCGCTTGACGAAACGTTGCGAGTCGTTACGGATGGACCTTTCCAACGTCATGAAACGCGATAACGTCATCAGTATGGAATGGGTGATGACCATGTCGTTCAAGAAGTCGCCGACGACGCCGCTCTACGGGGTGACGCGATTGACCTTGGGGGAAGACGGCCGGATCATCCAACAACGCGATTATTATGATTTATGGGGGGATATCTTCAATAACATCCCTTACTTCAAGAAGACCTACCGCAAGTTCCTTTCCAAGTATTTCGGTTAGGAAGAGAAAGGGACACCGATGAAAACACCCGATGAACTGATGTTTCTTAAGAATAAGAACGCCCTTCAGCATGAATCCGAAGCTTCGATGAAGGGCAAGACCTGCGTGATCACCGGCGCGACCTCGGGCGTCGGGCTGGAAGCCGTCAGAGCGCTGGCGAAAGGGCAGGCGACGATCGTCATGGTGGTCCGGAACCTCGCCAAGGGCGAAGAAGTGAAAAAAGAATTGGTCGATCTTTTCGGCGTATCCGTCGACATCGTGGTCGCCGACTTCAGCCGGCTTGAGGATGTCCGCAACGCGGCGAAACAAGTCTTGGCGCTGACGAATAAAATCGACGTGCTGATCAATTGCGCCGGTCTGCATTCCACCAAGGCGACCTACACGAGCGAAGGTCGTGAAACGGTATTTTGCGTAAACCACCTCGCGTCGTTCCTCTTCACGGAGTTACTGCTGACAAGGCTGAAAGAAAGCGCTCCGTCGCGGATTTTGCAGATCAACTCGGAAGGGCATCGCTTCAACGGGTTGGACATCGACGACCTCGATTGGAAGAAACGGCATTATACCGGTCTGAGAGGGTATGGAGCGTCCAAAACAGCACAATTGCTGACGATGTGGGAAATCGACGACCGACTCAAAGACACCGGTGTGACGATCAACGCGATGCATCCCGGGGATGTGAAAACCAGTATCGGAAGCAACAACGGGTTTCTCTACCGCATGTTTTCGAAGTTCGTGATCCAACCTTCGCTTCGAGACCCGATCATTTCCGGAAAAGCGATCTACTATCTGGTCGCGGATCCGGCTCTACGGAATGTCAGCGGGAAATTCTACCATCTGACGATCGAAGAGACGCCGGCCAAGCATGCGCTGGATCGGGAATTGGGGAAGCGGGTCTATGAAGAAAGCCTTCGATTGACCGGTTTATCCCGCGAAGAAGTCTCAGCCTAGCTCCATATCGACCATGAAACAAGCCCTGGTGTTCGATTCGAACACCTTTTTTATGTCCTCTTCCGATTTCCGTTCTTTTCATCGTTCTATCCCCGCCGATTCTTTAGTATAATGATTCTAGAGACACGTGAGTCATTTTCGTAGATCCTGTAGGAGAACGGTATGAACAAGCAAGATTTCACGCTCAATAAAATACTGACCATCCCCAACTTCCTGAGCCTCTTCAGGTTGGTTTTGGCTTTTGCGTTTTGGTACCAATACACAAACGCCAAGGATGCCAGCGAAGTGATGTTGGCGGTTTTCTACCTGGTACTCTCCGGCATCACCGACATCCTGGACGGCAAGATCGCCCGTCGCTTCGATATGGTGAGCGAACTCGGGAAGATCCTGGACCCGATCGCGGATAAAATCACCCAGGGCATGATCATGATCGCGCTGATCGGACGGTTTCCGTTCATCGTCGTCGAACTCATTTTGTTTACGATCAAGCAGACCTACATGTCGATCGCGGGGATTCTGATCTTGAAGCGGGTCCGCGAGAACCTGGGAGCGCGCTGGTACGGGAAAGTGAATACCGTGATCTTGTACGGATGTTCGATCCTGATGGTTCTCTGGTATACGATGCCCGTGGACATCGGGAACATCCTGATCGTCCTTTGTTGCATCTCCATCCTATTCACGTTCGCGATGTATTTCATCGAGTATCAACGGATATTGCGGTTCCATAAAACGGCGAAGTCCAAATGAAGGAAACGTTCTTGTGCGTGATGGCGCAATACGATCAAGATACGGAAGAGCGGCTCGCGGAAATCCAACGGTCGATGGTGGAGGCGGGGTTGATCGGACGTCAATCCAAGCATCTGAAACATCACATCACGTTGGGGATCTTCGATGTCTCCCAAGAAGAAGTCCTTCTTGATCGGATCGATGGAATCACACGTGATTTCGTTCCGTTTGAGATCCGTCTGGGAAGTCTGGGTCTCTTCCGGACCGATGTGCTCTTCATTTCACCGGTCGCCAACCCCGACTTGCATCGAATGCACGATGCCTTGCATCAAGGCATCGATGAAGATGCGAACTGGGTGCCGCATTCGACGATGCTGATCGATGAGAAGGGGGCGATCCTCCTTGGCGTTGAACGACTCGCCCAAACGTTCCAATCGTTCACGGCGCGGATCGAATCCATCGGTTTCTATCAGTTTAAGCCAACTCGATTCATTTTGGAGAAACCTTTAAAACAAACGATATAAAAGTCGGAACCTTAGTCCCGACTTTTATTTTCATCTGGTTTTCCTACTCGACGATCAGTAGACGGTTATTTCCGTCCAGATCGGAAAGATAAACGTTTACCGAACCATCCTCGTTGTTTTTCAACGTAATCAAGTTGTTTTCGAAGATCACGGTATGGTCATTGCGAAGATCCGAAGTGAAGACAAGTTGCCTTTGCCCGCTTTCAGGGTTCATCCGATTCACCGAACCGGCTTCATTTTTCCATGTCTCAAAATAAAGCATGCCGTCACCAACTCCGATCACGTTGACATATTCATCGAAATAATCCATGACAACGCTTTGTGATCCATCCAGGTTCATGCGGACAATCTGCATGGGAAGCTCATTCTCTGAAACCTTCGTCGTGTAATAGATCCACTCGGTATCCACGATAAAGGATTGAATCGAATCGTCAAGGTAAGTAAACTTCCGTGTTGCGTCCAATGCGATCCGATGGATCCCGAAATTCCCCGCTTCCATTCCGATCGTTTGGTAGTAGATGAAGTCTTGGGAAAGCTTGATTTCACCAAGTGCGTCGGAATCGTCGATCACACTGATTAGCGTCCCATCCATTTTCGCCCTCATGATTTTGATTTCGTTGAGATCGGTATAGTAGATCCAACCATCCTTCATTACGAAATCGTTCACGGGGAGATCGATGACAACCCCTTTCTCGCTACCGTCGATCTTCATTCGACAAAGGTAATTGTTCAGGCTATCGTTCACGAAATAGATCCAGTCGCCGATGAGGGTGAGATTGTGCGCATACGCATCGATCAACTTCGTCTTCGACGTCTTGTCCGTCTTCACCTTATAGATTCCTTTGGTTAGCTCGCCGCTATCGCGATAAACGATCCAGTCGCCCATACGGACGATGTAAGGATCCGAAATGCCTGAACCCATCACGACGTCGTTCTGTGGATCGATCCGGCGAACCTTCAATATGTTCTCCAAGGTGCCGGACGATAGCGAGAGCTTGTTATGTTGGGGTGAAAAGTCTTGACTGACGAAATACGCAAAATCCCCGGCGATGGAAAGGGTGACGGCGTATTCGTCACTGAGGACGGTGTCGTCGCTTCCATCGAAATTCAAAACACGGACACCGGTGAAGCTGCTGACGATGAGCTTGCGACCATCGGTATTGATCGAATTGACATCGACGTCCGAGATTTTCTTCACATCGCTTCCATCCATGGCCATCGAATATAGGTTGGCGTTATCCATCATGTTGCGGTAATAAATACGTTTGTCCGCAAAGACGAAATCCCGTCCTCCGGTCGATACGTCGGTCGTCGAACTACCGTCCATTTTGACTTTTCGGATCGTATACGAGGCATCGTTGATGCCATAATAGAGCCATCCGTCCTGATAGTAAAACCCATAGGCATTCACGTCTGCAAGTTCCTTCGGATTTTTTCCATCGATGGAATTCCGATAGATTTCACCCGATTGAGTGAGAAAGACGATGGTTTCATCCAACACCAGAATCATGCCCATGGGATCCGCGGAAATGCCCGGTAGGATCCTCCCTGCCGCTCCATCAATCTTCATCGTGAAGACCCCATCCTGAGTCAGCGCATAGAGGTCGTCGCCGACGACATTGATCGACCGATACGCGCCATCCGCCAATTTGACGAGACTTGAACCATCGCTTTTCATTTTGAAAAGACCGGTCGCGATCGTCAACGTCGACTCGTCGAACGTCTCGGAAGAATAATAAACCCACCCGCCGGCTTCGGCATACTGACCGCCGTTCATCAGGTTACCGCTGGTATTCCCGATGACCTTGGCTGTGAATTCGGTTGGGATCGGATCGTCGTCATCGTCCGGTATGACGGGCTTTTTACCGCAACCCGTCAAGAGTGACAGAACAAGCATGAAAGCGAAGATCGAAGTAAGAATTCTTTTCATAGTGTCCCCCTTATCGAACCCCGTGATGATCGGCAATGCCATGATATCCCGAATGAACCGATGATCATGGTCAAGCGGATAATAATATGCTTTACTGATTCATTTTAGCAACTTTCAACCGATAAATACAATGCTTTTAGTATGGGGCAATCCATATCCAACGCCAACCGATTTATATTTCCCATAAAAGTAAAAACATGAAATTGTGAGTTATAGTCAAAAATTATTAAATAAATGACAATTAAATTAAGAAAACACGGTTAAAAAAGAAAAATAATGTAAAAAATGAAATTAAAATTGAAAAAAGATAGACAAATCAAAATTAGACAATAAAATAGAACGTATAGTTGGAGGGAAAAACTATGGAGAAGAAACAAAAGAGGAAAGATTCGGATTGGATTCGGACAAGAGGAAGTCGTCAAGAAGTCATTGTGTCTCAAGATCGCATCGGATTTTCCAAACGGCTTTCGATCGCAGTGCTGGGGTTTGTCGCTCTTGTCTTGGTGTGTATGGGCGTTTCGATTCTCGTGTTGAGTCTTGTCAACGATGTCTCCTTCACGGTCATGGGTTCTTCGATCCATGGGTCGCTCTGGGGCGTCGTCATCACCTTCCTGGGCATCCGCTACTTCGTATCCGTACTGAAACTCAAACGTCGGGTCTACCAAAGCGCATCGAAGTTTTCGATCCGTCACTTTAAAGGGAAGGTGACCGCATGAAACTCTCGAAAAAATACCTTGCTTCGTTAGGGTTCATCGCGGTCGCCGTAGTGACGATCCTGGTCGTCGCCTTCCTGTTTCACGGGGATTCGTCCGCGGCCGATCCGACCGGCGCGTCGTATATCGCGACCAGCGGACTTGAAACCCTGGACGATGTCGCCGCACTCGCCAATAAAGCCTATCTGGGTTCCAATTATGTCTGGATCATGATTTGCGGGTTCCTCGTTTTCTTCTTCCAGTGCGGATTCGCGATGGTCGAAACCGGCTTCTGTCGGGCGAAAAACGCGGCCCATACCATGACGATGAACTTCATGGTGTTCCTGGTCGGTGCGATCGGGTATTTCCTGTTCGGATTCGCCATTCAGATGGGCGGCTCGGGAGGAGTCGCCGGCTTGGGAAGCGGGGGTTCCGCCTTGAATGCTTTGGTTTCCATTCCGGGGTTAGGCGGTGTCCTTGGCTATAAAGGGTTCGCCCTCCTTGGCACCTACGACGCCGGCATCTATGCCTTGTTCTTCTTTCAGATGGTGTTCATGGATACGACGGTCACGATCCCGACCGGGGCGATGGCCGAGCGGGTCAAGTACTCCGCGATGGTCATCACGTCCTTCTTCATCTCCATCCTGCTCTATCCGCTCTTTGCGAACTGGGTCTGGGGCGGCGGTTGGTTGGCGACCTTGGGGAAGAACTTCGGGATCGGCCACGGGGTGGTGGATTTCGCGGGATCCGCGGTCGTCCACAGCATGGGCGGGATGATCGCCCTTGCCGGTGCGATCGTACTGGGTCCGCGTATCGGTAAATTCAAGAAAGACGGGACGGCTCGCGCCTTCCCCGGTCACGATATCCCGATGGCGATCATCGGGACCATCATCCTCTTCTTCTGCTGGTTCGCCTTCAATGCCGGATCGACGTTGAACGCCACGGATTTCCGTCTTGCGGTCGTCGCGACGAACACGATGATCGCCGGGGCGGTCGGCGGTTTGGTCGCCATGTTCTACATGTGGGTCAAGTATGGGAAGCCCGATCCTTCGATGACCGCCAACGGCGCCTTGGCCGGCCTGGTCGCCATCACCGCGCCCTGCGCGTTTGTCAACGGGGTCACGTCGCTATTGATCGGTGCGATCGCCGGGGTCCTGGTGTGCCTCTCCGTGCCCTTCGTTGAAAATAAGTTAAAACTCGACGATCCCGTCGGTGCGATTTCGGTCCACGGCGTCAACGGATTCTGGGGTGTGATCGCGGTCGGACTGTTTGCGGACGGTGTCTATGGGGACGGCCTCAACGGCGTCGCCGGCGGCGTACGCGGCTTGTTTTACGGCGATGCCTCGCAGTTGGTCGCCCAGTTGATCGCGTTGCTTGTCCTGGTCGTCTGGGGTTTCGGTTTATCCTACGCCTTCTTCAAACTCCTGGATAAAGTCTGGGGTCTGCGCGTCTCGCCCGAAGACGAACTGGAAGGTCTTGACGGTCCGGAAATGGGTGTCCTCGCCTATCCCGATTTGATGCTGACACGGTCGGAACTCGACTATGATTCCCATGACAACGTCCGCATCAAACAATTGGAGCGCTTCCGTTATTATCCCGAAGAGAAAGCGAGAACGAAAAACGATGGGGAAGAAGTCCGCGTCGACCAAGCCGTTCCGGTCGAATTGGTATCCGAACCCTCGCTCAGCGTGATTTCCGATGTCAAAATGACCAAGATCGACATTATCACGCGCCAAAGCAAGTTCGAGGAACTGAAGGAAGCGATGAACGAAATCGGCATCACGGGGATGACCGTGACCCAGGTGCTGGGGTGCGGGATCCAAAAAGGGAAGTCGGAGTATTACCGCGGGGTTGAAACGGAACTCAATCTCTTGCCGAAAGTGCAGATCGAAATCGTCGTCGCCAAAGTACCGGTCCGGAAAGTCATCGATACCGCGAAACGCGTTCTCTACACGGGGCATATCGGCGATGGGAAAATCTTCGTCTACGATGTGGAAAACGTCATCAAAGTCCGCACGGGCGAAGAAGGGTACGACGCCTTGCAGGATGTGGAATAATAGAAAAAAGCCTTTACCGCCGTCATGGCGGTTTTTTTTGTGGAAGAAGCAAAATGGAAGGAATCGGGATGAATGTAAATGGCAGAAAATTTACATGAAAGTGAATGAATTATTTTCAAAAAGAACGGGAAGTTTCGTTGGGTTTGTGATAAAATCAAAAAAACAAGAGATGTCAGGGAGGTTCGACCGATGAACTACGAGGATTACCCCCACAAGCAAGGACTTTACGACCCGGCTTTTGAGCACGATGCCTGCGGGATGGGTTTCGTCGTCAACATTTCAGGTGTCAAATCCCATGACATCCTCGACCAGGCGCTGACCGTCTTGGAGAACCTGAGTCATCGCGGGGCGCAGGGAGCCGATGAAAACACCGGCGACGGCGCGGGGATCCTGCTTCAACTTCCCCATGGATTCTTCAAACGGGAATGCGAAGTCTTGGGTTTCAATCTACCGGATGAGGGCGAATACGGCGTCGGGATGATCTTCGCCCATAAATACGATGAATTTAGGAAAGAACAGATCCTGATGTTCGAAAAGATCGTCAAGGAAGAAGGACAAACGGTCTTGGGTTGGCGCGAAGTCCCCATCGACAAAACCGTTCCGGGCGAAGGGGCGAAAGCCGTCATGCCGCGCTTCATCCAAGTGTTCATCGGGAAAAGCGAAGATCTCCGATCCGACATGGCGTTCGAGCGCAAACTCTACATCATCCGCAAACAAGCCGAAAAAGCGATCACGCCCCTGTGCGAAGGCAAAGGCGGGAAATTCTACATCGCCAGCCTCTCCTCCAAGACCATCGTCTACAAAGGGATGCTGACATCGAAACAACTACGCGATTTCTATCTGGATCTCTCCGACCTTGACTTCGTTTCAGCCCTCGGGATGGTCCATTCCCGCTTCAGCACCAATACCTTCCCCAGTTGGGAAAGGGCGCATCCCAACCGCTATATCGTCCATAACGGGGAAATCAATACGATCCGCGGGAATGTGAACTGGATGAAGGCGCGACAGAAACGGATTTCTTCACCGTTATTCGAAGACATCTCGAAAGTGTTTCCGATCATCGATGAATCGGGAAGCGATTCGGCGATGTTCGATAACAGCCTGGAATTCTTAAGTCTGGCCGGCCGATCGCTTCCGCATGCGGTCATGATGATGATCCCCGAACCCTACGAAAAAAACAACGACTTATCACAGATGAAACGGGATTTCTACGCGTTCAACAATTTCATCATGGAACCTTGGGACGGACCGGCGGCGATGGCGTTTAGCGACGGGGTCAGGATCGGCGCGGTCTTGGATCGCAACGGTCTGCGTCCCTCGCGGTATGTCGTCACCCACGACGACCGGGTGATCCTGGCGTCCGAAGTCGGTGTCATCGAACTGGATCCCAAAAACATCAAACGCAAAGGGCGGCTTGAACCCGGTAAAATGCTTTTGATCGATACGCATGCCAAACGAATCATTTCGGATGAAGAGATCAAGTCGGAAGTCTCCAAACTTCATCCCTATTCACAATGGATCCAATCCCACATCGTCGATCTCGCGCAACTCCCCACGATCGATGTACAGGATGCCCCTGTCCGCCAGGATCTCCTTCAGCAGCAGAAAGCCTTCGGATACACCTATGAGGACATCATGGCGACGATGGTCCCCACCGTCCTCAACACCTTGGATCCGTTGGGGTCGATGGGCATCGATTCCCCCTTGGCCGTGCTCAGCGAAAAACCGCAGATGCTTTATCTGTATTTCAAGCAGCTCTTCGCCCAAGTCACCAACCCGCCGATCGACGGGATCCGTGAAGAACTCATCACCTCGTCTTCCGTCCTGTTGGGCAACTCGGGGAACCTGATGGACCCCGACGACCCGACGACCCATAGCCTCTACCTCGACCATCCAATCCTGACCGATTCCCAACTGAAACAAATCCAATCGCTAAACGACGACCGGTTCAAAACGGTCACGATCTCGATCCTCTATCGGATCGACGACGGGGTTTCGGCGATGGAGAAAGCCTTGGAAAGGGTATTCCGTGAAGCGGACAAAGCGATCGAAGACAAAGCCAACATCCTTCTTCTCAGTGATCGCGGCGTGGATAAAAACCATGCGGCGATCCCCGCCCTTTTGGCCTCTTCCGGTCTGCACCATCATCTCATCGCCAATGAAATCCGCACCAGCATCGGGATCGTTTTGGAGTCGGGCGAACCGCGCGACGTCCATCATTTCTGCACGCTGATCGGTTATGGCGTCACGGCGATCAACCCCTATCTCGCCTATGAAACCTTAAAGGATCTCGCAAACAAGAAGATGCTTGAGGGGAAGGATTTTCACGATGCCCAGGCAAGCTACATCAAGGCGATCGTAAAAGGCGTCATGAAAGTGCTCTCAAAGATGGGCGTCTCCACCCTGCGGAGCTATCACGGCGCCCAGATCTTCGAAGCGGTCGGATTGAGTAAGGAAGTCGTCGACCGCTACTTCACGATGACCTCCTCGCGCATCGAAGGGATCGGATTGGAAGAAATCGCGATGGAAAACAAGATGCGCCATGAAAGCGCCTATGCGATCAATTCACTTGAGACTAAAACACTTGAAATCGGCGGGTTATACCAATGCAAAGACGGGGGTGAACTTCATCTTTACAATCCCGAGACGATCTATCTTCTGCAGAAGGCGTGCCGGGAAGGGGATTATCGACGATTCAAGGAGTTCAGCCGTAAAATCAACGGGGAAGAACTCTTCACCTTGCGTCAATTGTTGGATTTCAACGTCGAAGGGTCGGATGCGATCCCCATCGAAGAAGTGGAATCCGTGGCGGACATCGTCAAGAAATTCAAGACCGGGGCGATGTCCTATGGCTCCCTCAGTAAAGAAGCGCATGAATGCCTCGCCATCGCGATGAATCGTTTGGGTGGGAAAAGCAATACGGGCGAAGGCGGGGAAGACGCCCAAAGATATACGCCGATGCCCAACGGGGATTTCAAGAACAGCGCCATCAAACAGGTCGCTTCCGGCCGTTTCGGCGTCACAAGCAACTACCTGATCCATGCCTTGGAAATCCAGATCAAAATGGCGCAAGGGGCCAAACCCGGGGAAGGCGGTCAATTGCCCGCCCAGAAAGTCTACCCTTCGATCGCCAAAGTCCGCCATTCGATCCCGGGGGTCGAACTGATCTCCCCGCCGCCCCATCACGACATCTATTCGATCGAGGATTTGGCGCAACTGATCCAAGATTTAAAGAACGCCAACCGCGAAGCGCGGATCAACGTGAAACTCGTCTCGGAAGTCGGTGTGGGGACGATCGCCGCCGGAGTGGCGAAAGGCAAGGCGGACGTCATCTTGATCAGCGGCTACGACGGAGGCACAGGCGCATCGCCGCGGACCAGCATCTATAATACGGGACTACCCTGGGAACTCGGATTGGCCGAGACACAGCAAACCCTTGTCCTCAATAAACTCCGCGACCGCGTCGTTTTGGAAACCGACGGGAAACTGTTGACCGGACGTGACGTCGCCATCGCGGCGCTCTTGGGCGCGGAGGAATTCGGCTTCGCCACCACCCCGCTGATCGCGATCGGCTGCGTCATGATGCGCGTCTGCAACCTGAATACCTGTCCGGTCGGCGTCGCGACCCAAGATGAAAACCTACGCAAGAACTTTAAAGGCAAACCCGAACATGTGGAAAACTTCATGCGCTTCATCGCGCAGGAACTGCGTGAAATCATGGCGAACCTCGGCTTCAGGACGATTCAGGACATGGTCGGACGGACCGATCGCCTAAGAGCGAAAGATAACATCAAACACTGGAAGGCGCGGCATGTGGATCTCTCCAAAATGCTCTATCAACCCTATGCGCCTTCCACCGTCGGTCGGCACAATCGAATCGTCCAAAACCACCACCTGGAAGAAACCTTGGACATGAAGAAGTTGCTTCGCATGTGCAAACCGGCGCTGGAGAACCGCAAGAAAATCCGTGCCCGCCTCAAGATCAACAACACCAATCGTGTCGTCGGGACGATCGTAGGGAGCGAAATCAGCCGCAAATACGGCGAAGAAGGACTCCCCGAAGATACCCTGCACCTTTCCTTCAACGGATCGGCCGGTCAGAGTTTCGGCGCCTTCATCCCCAAAGGGATGACCTTGGAACTCGAAGGGGACGCCAACGACTATCTCGGGAAGGGACTCTCCGGCGGGAAAATCATCGTCTATCCGCCCAAATCCTCGCTCTTTGAGGCAAAGGACAACATCGTCATCGGGAACGTGGCGTTCTACGGTGCGACCGAAGGGGAAGCCTATATCGACGGGATCGCCGGCGAACGTTTCTGCGTACGCAATAGCGGCATCCTTGCGGTCGTGGAAGGGGTCGGGGACCACGGGTGCGAATACATGACCGGCGGCGAAGCGATCATCCTGGGTAAGACCGGACGCAATTTCGCGGCGGGGATGTCGGGCGGGATCGCCTACGTGCTGGATCTCGACCGAAGCAAATGCAATCCAGCCATGGTCGAATTCTCACCCATCACCCACCACGAAGAACAAGCTAAACTGAAAGACCGACTCGCGAAGCATGTCCTCTACACCGGAAGCGAACAGGGGAAACAATTGCTTGAAACGTGGGACGCAAGTTTGGGGCGGTTTACGAAAGTCATCCCTGGCGATTACCGGAGGATGCTTGAAAACATCGAGAAGGCGAAATCGTTGGGGAAAGAGTATGAAGACGCCCTGATGTGGGCGTTCGAAGAGAGTTTCAAATCCACGTCGAAACAAGAAACATCCGCAACGACGGATGCGGACTGAAAGGGGAAATCATGGGAAAAACCACCGGATTTTTAGAGTACGGCCGAATCGATCCACGAAAACGCCCCCCTTTGGAGCGGATCAGGGATTTCGATGAAATCCGGCTTCCTCAAGATGATGAAGAAATCAGAACCCAAGGATCCCGCTGTATGAACTGCGGGATCCCTTACTGCGCTTCGGGCGTCCTGCTCAACGGGATGGCCGCCGGTTGTCCGCTACATAACCTCATCCCCGAATGGAACGACCTGGTCTACAAGAACCAATGGCAAGACGCCTTTGAGCGCTTGATTCGAACCAACCCTTTCCCCGAATTCACCGCGCGGGTCTGTCCCGCCCCCTGTGAAGGGTCGTGTACGGAAGGACATATCCTCGACGCGGTCGCCATCAGCAGCATCGAATACCAGATCATCGAGAAAGCGTATAAAGAAGGATGGGTGAAACCCGTACGATCCTCTTCGACCGGGAAAAGCGTCGCGATCGTCGGATCCGGACCCTCCGGCTTATCGACGGCCTATTTCCTCAACGCAAGCGGACACCACGTCACGATCTATGAGCGAAGCGACCGGCCGGGCGGCTTATTGATGTATGGCATCCCCAACATGAAACTGGGCAAGAAAATCCTGGATCGACGCATCGAAGTGATGAAGGAATCCGGGATATCCTTCGTCTTGAATACGGAGGTCGGGAAGGATCTTCCGACCCAAGACCTCGTGGACCGCTACGACGCCGTCGTCTTGTGTTCGGGGGCGACCCAAGGACGCGGGATCGCGGTGGAAGGCAAGGATCTAACCGGTGTCCATTTCGCCGTGGATTTCCTGAAAGCCGCTACGCAATCCGTGGTGGATCCGATCGGGAAGCCGATTTCAGCACTCGATGTAAACAAGAAAAAGGTCGTCATCCTCGGCGGAGGGGATACGGGGACGGATTGTGTG
>Ga0154525_102_pt1 | contig 123794 bp, 126 predicted proteins | sample RifGroE2_FD_105668 | JGI IMG/M metagenome (GOLD analysis project Ga0154525, IMG submission 105668) | Firmicutes bacterium GWE2_51_13
ACCCACACGATATTTTATAGAGCACCCACACCCACACGATATTTTAAAGAGCCTTTTTTGTATGGTACAGTTTTCCATAGTGAGGTGATATTTTGGCGAAAGCAAATGGGAATCTATTCATGTCAAATTCCACCTGAATGAGAAGTGTGTACGTGATTGACTTAGTAAAGATCAAATCGCAAAAAACCTAGGTATCTCTGTTACAACTCTAGAAGCTTATAAAAGTCTTTTCCCTAGTTAATAAAGTCCCTTAAAAAAAGGAAAGAAACACTTATAACCGAACTTGAAAATGCACTGATCAAGAAAGCACTTCGATATGACTTCGAAGAAAAGAAAGTTTACATCAAGACTGAATCCGGTCTATCCGTGACATATACCGAGATTACCAAGAAACATCAACCTCCAGATACGGGTGCTTTGTTTGGACTGTTGAAGAATAAAAATCCGGAACACTACTCTGACTATCCACAGATGCTACAACTCATGTTGCAGCGAAGTAGCCCAAGCAAGGGGCTATAATGCGAGATCTGTCCAGAACCGATCCTGTGAGATATCGAGTGTATTGGACATCATATCTAGGAACCACACCCCAGAATGTCAACGAGGAGCAAGTGAGTCTGAATCCAAAAAACATTCTACTAATACCTCACCGCTGCCATAATGCGATCCACGAACGCTTCGGGCAAACTATGTTGCAGCGTTTCTACATTGTCTGAACCTTTGTCTGGTAAACCAACTTCGTCCGTAGTAGTAAAGAACGTAAAGACTTGATCCTGGATCTCGATGAACTGTATCAAGCAAACACACTCTTGCCTGCCTATGATAAGCCATCAGAATTGGTCATGAATGTTTATCGAATTCGAGAACTCTTGGATCAAATGAAAATCCGCATCGGTAATTGGCAGAATGCCTGGATCATCGGTGGCTATTCATTTCAGTTAGAGCGGCAGCGACTCGCAATAGCCATGGGTGCTGAGTTGTTCTTTGTCGAAGCTACCAAAGAAGAGTGTCTTCGTCGTTTATTTGAAGATAAGGATAAACTGCCGTTCCAAACAGAATGGCACAAATATATCCACGTTTGGTTCCTTGCATTTCGGCCGGACTCCCTCTCGGTCGAAATGCAGGACGATCGTCTGGGACCTGAACAAGGGACAATGGATGCACGCAAACCAAGACTTTGAGATTTCCTCCCAACTTTTGGATAAAGCCGTTAAAACGCATGAACCTCAAAGAACTTCAGAAAGAAGGTGACAGAATGAGCAATTAACGAACTCCACAACCTGAACTTTAGAACAGCAGGAAATCTTCCAAAAGATCGATTCATACAAGCAGAAACTGGCTGAAAAGCCATTTATGAAGCGACCTTCCTTGCGAATCAAAATGACCATCTACGGTCCTTGATTGAACAAACTGGGATGATTAAAACGCATACAACCCAGCCTAAACTGTAGAAGCCTATTGAAGCAGGGGAGCAATATCTACGGAACTTGAAAGCATACTCTGTGGTCATCAAGACCTTGAGCGCTGTTCTTACCAAGAATGTTATCGAGGAAGAAGATGCATTTTATTGTTTCCTTGAAGATGATGAATGACCTATCTTGAAGAATATATTCAAGCAATCCAAAACGGGGAAATCCTCGTTGACCAGGAAATCCTCAACACCAAAATAAAGAAGGTTCAATTATCCTGAACCTTCTACTATTAGATAACGTCAATTTATAGATATGGCATTTCTTTAGCAGTTTTTCCATTAATTAGTATAAAATGTAGTTCAACTCCGATTTCAAGTGCCCGAAGTATCTTGTCTCTGTATTTTCTAATGCTATTAATGTCCCATTGTGTTGTTAAAAAATACAGATATTTATTCTGATTATAACAATTGTCTATAACATGGTTTAGACCTTGACGAAGTCTCTCGTCAAAATCATCACCATTGTAACAAACTGCAACGAGCGTTTCGCAACATTCACCCAAATAATCTGATGGTATGAAATTATACTTATCGCATATTGTATGCTCATTCTTTTTATCTTCATTTTTTCTGGGACTGAAACTACTTCCAAATTGAGATTTAAAACTATTAGGATCTGCCGGTAATTTAGTTATGCCTGACAAACTATCATCCATTATTTTTCGAATTACATCTTGAACGAATTTCGAGGGTATTTTCAGCAAGTTGTCTTCGATTTCGACTATTTCAAAATTACCGGAATCAAGAATTTGAGCAAACTCACCATTATAATAAACAATGTCGATGTTTTTTGTTTTTAAGGAAGGTAAATTCCTTGTATTCGTCATCTCTGCAAATACGTTTCTATAGTGATCTTGCCATTCTTCAAAAGAACACTTTATATAAGTTTCATCATTTACAATGTTTAATAGAATGAGTTTTACTGGGAAATGACTTTTCAATTTATTTAGAAAAGTTAATCGATTTCCAAGTTGATAGTACTTTTCTGTCCAAGATGCAAAGTTAGGTCCAGAACAAAATTCATCATATGCATTAAGCATAGATTCTTCAATAAGCAAAGTGTTTTGTTGGCTCCTGAATGAACTCGGTACTGAACTTTTCTTTGAGTTCATTTCTCTTATGTTTGCTTTAGCTTCTACAAGTAGTAAACCGGGTATATTTTGCTCATCATAATATATTCCGATTGCATCCCAATGTGGACTTTGAGAAGGCCAAAAGTTCAAGATCATATTCTTGTCGATATAAACGCCTTCACTACGGATTCTTTCTAAAATGATATCAGAATTAAGCATGTACTCTTCATAGTCTTCTTGTTTTAACGGAGACAACCATTTGATTTTACTAATGCCATTGTCTTCTTGGATAATGCATTTCGATAATTTGTCACCGTGCTTTTGATTGACTAAAAACTGAATCCATAACTTACTTCCTCTTTTACCCAACCCCTTTGACGTGTTACTCAATTTTTTCCTCCTCCGTTATGAATCCACTCCAGTTATCTGAGTACTGAAGTAATAACGTCAGCTTCTCTTCCTTCGTTGCTACACTTCGGTTATCTTCAACATACTGACCATCATGATAAACTATGGCTTGCACTTCCTCTTCTGAAAGAGGGAAGTATTGTAGAATCAAATAAATGCTGCGAATAGGTACACTAAGATAAACGAGATCATTGTTAAATCTATAGGGTGTACTCGCAGGATGACCTGCCCATTTTTGGCGCTCAGAAGGTTCGTTCTCAAAGTACTGAGGATTTCCAGGCATTCCAGCTTTTCCAAGATCATGAAGCAAAGCCACAATCACACAACTCTCATCACTTAACTCAGGTGCGAGAATCTCTTTAATCTTTAACATTGTTTCTGCAACATTAATGCTATGTTCCAATAGACCGAATTCCCGACATAGATGGAATCTCGTCGATGCGGGGGTCGATAAATATGATGTTTCGTTTTCTATAAAAGACATTAATTCGGCAAACTGGACTTTACGATCTGCAACAAGATCTTTCAGTGATTGGTATCTTGCTGCGAGATATTCTGGTACTTTGTTAACTTCTTTAGTCATTAATCCGTTGGCTTTATTATAATCTACTTCCATAACAATTTTTACCTCTTTTTTCATATTTGGTCATTCTGGTTACTATCATCTAAAGCGAGGATATTTATCTTGCTAATTCCTAATTTTGATTTGAAATAATCAACTTTACTTTTATCTGGATTAAAAACTAAGAAGAGACATTTCCTTAACAAGGGACGATATTTATAGTGAACCGGAAGTTCGATATTGATAGAAAATTCTGCATCAGTAAAAATGACAAACAAATCAACACGTTTTACCGAATTTAATTTTGTAAGCAATTGGATAAAGTCCGTTTGTAATGGATCGTTTATGTAGTTTTCTTTCGTAATTTCTATTACTTTCAACCTTATTGTTTTAATTTCATCTGACAAACCAGCGGATGACCAACCCAATACTGAAAACCCTCTTGTGGATAAAAAGGTTTTTTGATGCTTGCGAAAATGTTCTGTCATGGTGTCTATCAAATTAAAGAATGAGTTCTGATTTAGATGCATGTCTGTTACAAAGGCTACCTTTTCGAAGTTCATAATATTAATCTCTGTTTGAAGTTCCACATGTTCTTCGGTTATGTAACGGTAACCTCCTTCTTCGATTCTTGGGCGAAGTCTTTCTACGGCTTTGTGCAAATAAAGTAAGAAAATACTCTTTTTCATTCTATTTCCTTTCGTCACATATGTGACTTTTTGTTCCTATAATAAGGCTAACTTAACGATTGATATACATTTGGACTTATGTTAATTTCATTTTACTTACTCCAAATCGGCAAATACATACACGATAAGTGTTGTAATAAATTAACTATTCAATACTTTTCTACAATTATCATATATCAGAGTGTTTGTACTATATTCGGTACAACCTTTTCTAATAATGTAGATAAATCATTGTAAACTAAATCTAAAGTATTTAGTTAATATGGACTTGAAGGATTGCTAGAACGAATAAATGTATATTATCAACTAGGGTTGAGAAGGAGAACTCATGTATCACAAAGTCAGTGTCTACCTTAATGATTTCTGGAAAAATTCGTGCAGATTCAGTTTATCTTGAATCGTTGCCGCATCGAAGAGCAATTCGCAAAGAATTTGATGCTCGGTGAAGGGTGTACTATCGCATTATCTGCATAGAGATCGACCACTTGTTTGTGGCGAAATCCCATTTCCTATTTCAAACGTCTTTTGAGCATTGGTGAATCATCCAGAAGGTGATGTACAAATCGAGGAACAATACTTCGATCTCGACTTTTCACAGAATGCAATTTGAGTCTCTTATATCATTTACTGAGATTATAACTAAACACATGAAGGAGATAAAACAAAAAAATTATTATTAGAAGGAAAGGTTTTGATTCTGGTGAACATAATGCAAAAATGACTAGCCAGATTATCGATGGCAAAGTTTTGCTATCTTTTCCTATACCATTCGATAAGAATGAAACAAAGTACTCCGAACTAAAATACAAAGGAAAAAACTATTTTCAAATAGTAAAGGAATTGAAACCGACTTTCAACTTCGAGAAGTGTCATCTTGATCCAGATATTTATGATAACATTCTAGAAAAGAGACCAGATGATTGGGAAGCTTGTTTTGGTCAAGAGGAGGCAGCGTTAACTCACCTTATGAACCAAAAAGTAAAAGTCGGTGATGTTTTCCTGTTTTTTGGTTGGTTTATAGAGGTAGAAAATGTAGGATCTGGATATAAATATAAAAGAGGAGCGTCAGATAAGCATGTCATTTTTGGCTATTTTCAAATCAGCGGAATACATGATACATCTGATGAGATAGCCAAGTATCACTGGCACCCTCATTCGACCACGCGGCCTTCGAAACCAAATGCGATATTTACGGCATTAGAGTTTCTACTGGATACGAAACTACCTGGATATGGAACGTTTACCTATTCGGAGGATTTGGATTTGACAAGAAAAGGATATTCTCGATCGAAATGGGAACTTCCGGATTGTATCAAGTGTAAAACAATCTCATATCATAACGAGTTCAGTCAAAAGAAGGATTACTTTCAATCAGCGATGATTGGACAAGAGTTTGTTTTGGATGCTGATCAAAACATTGCTCAATGGTTGATAGATAAAGTGAAAAAGCACAGAACAAACGACTGAAGTAGATTTAAAGAATCCTCTCGGATTATTAGCGATGTACCAAATATGGTGCATCGTTTTTTATAGAATAGAGACTGAGGTGATAACATGTACTTCCACGTTGAATGTCAACTAAGTAAAGTGATTGACTGTGCTGAAGGAAAGGGGGTCAGGGTTAGGTATGCGAGAGAAATCGACAAGTCCAATATGTTCATCCATCAATTACCTAAGGATCTGAAATTTATGCTGATAAAGCTGGATGCCGACATGATTAGTTTCGCGTTTATCATTCCATGGCGAAGAAGATTTGAATATAATCCAAAGAAACTTAGTGATGACTATCTACAAGCCTTAAAACTTGATCCGATTCGATGTTCTGTTCAAGAAATAACATTGAGCGAAATGAGGGATTGTCTCAATTCGGCATACCGATTCGATAATATTTCAATGAACCAAATGCGAATTGAAGACATATTTGATTTCAATGATACTCAGGCAAGAAGAAACATCATCGATGAAATCGTAGCGAGTGACTTCAATCAAACGACAAATGGTGAAGAACCGATGATTGAAACGAGTGAGAGCATGAAGCATGTTCTGAATGAAATCAAGTCACGAAGGAGTTCGGGGAAGTTCTTGGGTCACCTTTATCACTTTCGATTATCGAGTAGGAATTCCGATCAGAGTCAGGCTATCGTACATTCGATCATTAACTCTATGACCAAGTCAGGTTGCTTATTGAGCCGTCGATTACTAAGGCTCGAAGTTGATAATTTTACGAGATTGACCTTGGATGAGTACGTTCATGTTTTCGATGAAATGATGGGTGGGAGTATTTGGATCTACTCTCGAATCGCACCTGATGATGATAACCTCGCTGGAAACAACATTAACCAACTTGACTATTTGCTTGAGTTTATAAGCAAATATCGACATAGCGTCCTGGTGTTTCTTGAGTCTGATTCTACATCTGGACCAATGCTGAATCAACTCGTCAAAGAATTGAGTCCGATTCGCTTTGTCGAAATCAATGATGTCGATTTTTCTCTGGTTAATGCAATCAAGATTGCAAAGAAAACATTAAGTGGGATTGGCCTGAAGATTACATCGGATAAGTTGAAAGCACATTATCCGAAAAACCAGATTTCATACTCAATAACTGAGGTGAATGCAGCCGTCGACAGTGTTATTGATGGACATTTGAATCTCCCGATTGTCACACCACGAAGGAATTCAAAAATCGTTATCGAGGACTCGAGTGACTCACTCTCTCAGCTTAATCAGTTCATCGGGTTAAAAGAAGTGAAGAAACAGATATCTGAGTTTGTTAAGTACTATGAAGTGAAAAAACGATATGGAGATCTAGGATTCCCACAAGATGAGTTTAGTTGCGTCATGGCATTTCATGGGAATCCCGGAACAGCCAAAACAAGCATCGCTCGGATAATGGCGAAAGTACTCAGAGAGAAAGGCATTCTCTCTGTAGGCGGTTTAATCGAAGTGGGGCGGTCAAATCTTGTGGGCAAGTATGTTGGATGGACTTCAGTACAAGTGAAAGAAATCTTTGAGTCAGCGAAAGGGAATGTGCTTCTTATCGACGAAGCTTACTCGCTTGTTGATGAAAAAAACGGGCTTTACGGAGATGAAGCAATCAATGCAATCGTCACTGAATTGGGAAAGAGATATCAGGATTTAGTGGTCGTTTTTGCTGGTTACTCAGATCCAATGAATGATTTCATCGATCGCAATCCGGGGTTACGTAGTCGTATCCAGTTGATCATTGAGTTTCCTGACTATTCCGCAACTGAATTAACGCAAATAGCGATGAAAATGGTAAAGGATCAATCGTTAATGATCGACCGTGATGCACTTGAATTACTTGAGAGACACTTTCGACGAATCAATCAAAACGAGAATTTTGGAAATGGAAGATATGTATACAATATCATAGAGAAAGCTAAGAGGAGACTTGCCTCTCGACTCTACGATCTGGATTCTAGTCAAGTTGATGAAGCGATAGTTAAAACATTACTGGTAGAAGATTTTGAAGAGATCAGAGAAGGAAAGCAAAGAATCATACTTTCATAAGAGACAATCTAAAAGGGAGGAAGTATGTATTACAAAGTAACGGTCAATATAAAAGGGATTGATGATGAAGAAAATCGAATGAAGGAAATGTTAAAACGTGTAGAAAACGCTGAAATGTTCTTTAATGAAAAGTTTACTGAGGGCAAATTCGCATTGGTAATTTCAAAATTGGAATCATCGATAACTCAACTCATCTTTTGGGCGGACGAATGGATGTCAACTCTAGATGTCCAAAATCACACGAGAGTATTTCTAGAAACCCTAGATGTTGAGATGATTATTGATCAGACTAGAGTTGAAGAAGTGATGGCCTTCGAGATGCTTGCCATGTTACGAGATAGACCCATCGATTTTGGCGAAGTCCAATTCCAGACCCAATCGATCAAACAAGCTTTGGTTCATGATTCTGAAGACGGGATTACAATCGAAGAAAGATACTTCGACACGACCATGGCCGAGTCTGAAATGAATGAAATCATTGATGGAATGATTGATCAGAATAGTTTCTATGAGGAGACCTTTCGGATTTTAGAAGGATCTAGAGAAGAGATACGGAGTTGTTATCCCATCCACTATGCGCTGCTTTACAAGAATTCAATCGATTCAGAAAAAGCATTCAATGTACTTGTCAACTTGCTTCTAGAGAATAGGAGGCAACGGAGTCGAAGAGTAGTGAAGATTTCGCTAGACTATGTGAAATTCAACGTCTACAAAATGAATACGTTGCTCAATACATCAAAAGAGTCGATCATTCAAATCAATTTTGAAAAAGATTTCGATCAAGATTTTACCACTGAATTCATTATCAGACTTGCGGAAGCATTTCAACCTCACTTTATCGATCATCAGTTCATCTTCACAATATCCAACAAGCAAAGAATGGTGATAGATAAACTTAATGAGCATCTCATTTCGATTCCGATTCTGGCGCTTAATGTAGGTCAGCAATCCAACATTTCAAATGAAAGAACCTCATTGGCTGAAAGACTCGGGAAGTATGGTATCAACAACTCAGATCTATTTGAACGATTCGTCCGCTATAAGTCAAAGACTCAACCAGATACAAATAATGATTCGGATTTCCAAAGAGTATATCGATCACAAGTGATTACCTCAATATACCCACAATATGCATCGTCATTTCCTGATATGAGAATTCCAGAAATAAGTGGGGAATCATCTTCCGAAAAACTGTTGCAAATGTTTAGTACGGAGGAGGTCAAGTCTGAAATTGATGCACTTAAAAAATTGTCGCGACTTTTCCAAGAGGGATTCATCAAGGAATCCGGTCGTGTTCGAGTCCCTAAAACTTATGCCGTAATCGGAAAGAGGGGAACCGGACATACTGAATTCGTTGAGAGACACTCGGCAGTTCTCCATGAATTGGGCTTCCTTGAGCATCGAAACATCGTGAGAGTCGATTGTTTCGATCTTTTGTCAAACTGCAGAAAAAACTCTGAAGTCGACTTGATGACAACGTTCGATACCGCAAAAAATGGAGCCATTGTCATCGATTTAAGTGGACTCTATGATTATCGGTTCAATGAAGATTTACTTCGACCGATTTTCACCCTATTGTTAAACTACTCTTGGAATTTCGGATTGTATCTTCTCATTGAAAGTCAGGACTGGGAGTCATTGATGTCTGACTATCCGAGTTTACGATTCATCATTCGACAAGTTTTCGAACTCGATTTCTTACCTCTCCATGAAGCATGGAGCATCTTTAAAACAACTCTTACTTCTTCGAAAATAGCTTATGATCCGGAGATTGAAGTGAGCTTTCTTGAATGGGTGCAAGAGAACCAAGTTTCCGAATTCTATCAGTATCGTAAGACGATCCATAGCCTAGTGCGAGATGTGATTCGATATAGAGGAAAATGGTCATATGATCTGGGTAAGTCGACTCATTACGCTAAAAAGGAGTTTTTACTTGATAAAGGAATGCTGCAGATAATACTAAGGGATAAGACAAGCAGACTACAATTTGAGTATCGCTACTCCGATTATCTCTAGAAAGAATTCAAGTAATAAATGACTCTTGCCTAATGCTACAAGATTCATTTCTGCTTTCTTGGTTTAGTACACTCCAACCAGATATCTAAAAAAGTCCGTTTTATATTTATTGAATATAAAAATATGTAAATAAATTGACAAGTATCTGAAATGCACACGATAAGTTGTTGACTTCGCTTTTTTAAAATGGGAAACTGAAAAATATGCCGGAGGTAATTCTATGACCTCTTCTGGGTACAAATCTCTACTACCACTCTATCTGATTGAGATCTTGAGGAAGTACACAGATTTCGACCATCGCCTAAACCAACAAGAACTAATAGACAAAGTTGAAACTGAATTTGGTGTAAAGGTCGAACGTAAATCGATTAGCCGTGTCATTGGTCACCTTATTGAACATGGTGCCGAAATTCAATGGGAGAATGGTTATTTTCTTGCAGAACGTGAATTTGACGAGAGTGAGCTACGACTTTTGATCGATAGCTTGCTCTTCTCGCGACATCTTCCAACAAACCAATGTCGTGACTTAATCCATAAACTTGAAGGTCTCACATCGGTATACTTTAAGTCCAGAACTGCCTATGTGAGTACATTACCGGATACATCGCAGGTTGATAACAAGCAAGTTTTTCATACAATCGAGATCCTTGATGAAGCGATAAGCAAAGAGAAGAAAGTGGCATTTATCTATAATCACTACAACATAGATAAAAAGCTACATCCAAAAAAAGACTCGAAGTACATCGTCAATCCTTACCAGATGGTCGCTGCGAATAGTCGATACTATCTGATCTCAAACACCGACAAGTATCATGATGTCTCTCATTATCGCATCGATCACATTACGGATATCGAAATCATCGATGAACGAGTTAAACCGATGCAAAGTGTCAAAGGTCTTGAGAACGGATTATGTCTACCCAAGCATATGGCGGAACACATCTATATGTTCTCCGGTCCATCGATAAGGGTCCATTGCTTAGCAAAACGATACATCGTGAATGAGATTATCGATTGGTTCGGCGATGATGTTGAGTTCTATGATCATACTGAGAATGATGTAAAGTTTACTGTCCAAGTGAATGAGAAGGCGTTTTATTTCTGGTTGAAGCAGTATGATGAGTCGATTGAAAAACTATAAAGGGGGTTTACTATGGTAAACGAGACTGGACAGATTAATGTAAAAAAACTCGAAGTCAATGAATTTATCCAAGCTTTTAATAAAAAAGTTGACAGTAACTTAAACAACGATAATGGGAGAGATAATTATCATAAAAAGGGCTTTTGTACAAATGTAATGAAGGAAGAGATTATTGGAAAAGTATTGATAAATCTTGGATTTAGTTTGTTTAATGGAAAGCCTAAAGATGAGTCATATCGAACTGGTGTTGACTATTTCGGGTTTGAACAGAAGAGTTATGATATTTCAACTTGGCATTATAATGGTCATCATGATTGGATTTTGACATCAATTATTGAACATGAGAATGATGGAAAGGATTGGTTGGATGAGTATCAAAAGCTATTAAGAACAAACTGTCCACAAAAAATCTTGATTACATATGGTCAAAGAACTGTAAATGATGGTGGAATTAAAGATAAAGGTGTTGAATTAATTGTTAAAGCTCAACAAATGAGAAAACAATTTGAAATATTTAATGGATGTCGGTCGGCTAACATTAATGTTCTTTTCGGACCAACATTGAAAGAATTGAATAAAGCTAAGAGAATAGAGTTCCATCACTATGTGATTTAGAGATGCATCCCTAAACTTTTAAGCATTGTTACTCCAAATACCAAGCCTAATCTCTTCAGAGAATAGTTAAGCAATTCGAAATCTCAAGATTCTCTTGTACGGGATCGAGGACAAATGAATGTTTCAAATATGTAGGATTTACTTGTTAGAAATGAAAGGAATTTGGTATCAGTGTAGATGATGCCAAGAAATTATATGAATAAAAAAGTTGAGTACAACTTAGTAGACATTCATTTTCACACAAAAATGTCATATGATGCATACGAGAATATTGGATACGAAAAGTTTGACGAGGCAAGCATTTCTGAGATTATTTCTGATAATGAAAAAGTTAGTCTTTTAGTTATGACCGATCATAATTGTTTTGATTCAAGTCAGTATATTGCGCTTAAAGAACAGTGTAATACTAAAGGAATTACATTACTGCCAGGTATAGAAATTAACAATTGTAAAGTTCACTGGATCTTCATAATCGATAATGAAAAACTGGATGCTGACAATTATAGAATTGCACATGAAATCTCGAATGAAATTTACGGAATATTTGGTATAGATTTAACAAAAGAAAAAATCGATCAGTTAAAACAATCAGCACATTTTTCAAACATCGAGAATGCTAAAAAAATAATATCAGTTCTGAGCAAGAGAAATATTGAATATATGGCAATTCCTCATTTTGAAAAGTCTTCAGGATGGTTTAATTTAGTAAAGAAAGATGATGAAGAACTTTCAAAGATAGTTAATCTAGTCAACGATAATGTTATTTTTGGTTTTGAATCATCTCAACATGAAGAAATGTTCGTGAGCAAGATTGTTGAAACAGAGCAGCATTTATCGAAAAAAATATCTGAGTATGAGATAAAACTTAGAAATGGAGTAAGTCCTGAAGATCTAGAATTGGCAAAAAAAGAAATAAACAAACGAGAAGAATATATAAAATTCATTTTAAGAGTTGAAAGTGAACTTAATGATGTCCCTCAGATTTTTGGGTCGGATTTTCACGGAGAGAAGAATCTTGATGACTATAAAAGTGAGAAAAAACTACTATTCTTTATAAAAGCAGAAAACACATTCAATGGTTTAAGAATGTCGTTACTAGATAAGGAAAGCCGAGTATTCTCGCACAGAAGGCGAGAAAGATTTAGTAAAAGTTCTAATTCTGCAATCATTGAGTCAATTGACTTGAATATTAGAGGTTCTAGAAGAAAACTATTCCTCGGTGATGGACTTAATTCAATAATAGGATCACGAGGAAGTGGTAAAAGCTACATAATTAAGTCAATTATTGGTAAGAATTCAAAATACACAGATAGTAAAATATCTTCCGACATAACTATTGAGAAAATAAATATGCTAAATGGAGAGAGTTTTGATAGTTTAAATATAGAGTATATAAGTCAAAAAAACGACAATAATGAAGATAATCACAGTCTATATAATATTCTCGTTGAAGCACCTTATGATATTGATAAATTCATAGAAAATATTTCACAGTTTCGAATACCAGCATCTAAAAGCGAGAATGACGAAATCAAAGAATTTGTTAGTCTTCTGAATAGACAGATTTCCCTATACATGCATGTTAACCAGTTGAAATCTGAAAAATTTAACTATGATTTTTTACAGAAATACGATAATTTTATTGGAGGGTCAGGAGCCTCTTATGAATTGAGAACGAAATTTGAAAGTTTGGGAAAAAAGTTGGACAAGAAAGTTGATTCAAATAGTAGTGCAATTACAATTCTTGAGGAATATCACAATGATCTACTTGAGATTCGTCAAAAAACTAAAACTGTTATCGACCTGAAGATTTCGAATAATGAGAATTATGAGAATTTTCTTACTGAGCTGGATATGTTATTGGTTTTTAGCATGAGTAATCTTTCGAAAGTCCAGGAAGATTTGAACGGACTTAATCTCGTTCTTCCAAGAATCAAAAACATTACTAAAGAGTTAAGCAAACAAATGACAAATGAGGAGAATAATTTCGTTAGTAATTTCTCAAGTTTCCATAATAGAATTCACCAGATGAAAGAATTATTGAGTGAATCATATAACTACCAGAGCGAAATTCTAAGCACCACTGGTATTAAGAGAAAAACTACAATTCACAAATTCGATGTTGGTGACAAAATGTTCATTGTAAAGTTGGAGGAGGAGGTTAATTTTCTAAATTTAAGTAAACAACAAAGAGAAATGCTCATGCCTTCGTACAAGAGTATCCCAGATAAAAAGGAAGCAATTAGGATGATTTTTTCCGATATTACAGGAGAGCATTTTAGGCAAGCAATGCAAAAAGATTTACGATTCACTAGTGGATTATTAGGGGGTTATGAATTTGTTAGACTTAAAGGGATAAATTCGATCTTCGTAGGCCAGGAAGGTGAACTGCAAGATTTTATTAAGATGTCACCAGGGCAAAGATCCGACATACTGATGGATATAGTGCTTAGTTCAAATTCTGACAAGGTATTAGTAATTGATCAGCCAGAAGATGACCTTGATAATGAGACTGTGTGTGCAAAAATACTTGAAAAGCTTAGGAGCATAAAATTGCGAAGGCAAGTCATTGCTGTAACACATAATGCAAATATTTGTATTAATGGTGATAGTGATGTGATTATTGTTTGTGAAAACGATGATAATACATTCGATTTGCTAGCAGATTCTATGGAATCCAGAAAACAATATGATTATCATTCGTTGAATTCAAATATGTCGGGTAAAACAATTCTCGAATTATCTGTCAATATACTTGATGGTGGTCGCGAAGCGCTTTCTAGAAGAATAAGGAAATTTGGCTATAGGAAACTTTTCTTTGGAGGGAAAAAATGAAAATCACATTTATTAGTGATGAGATTCTAGTCTCTATCGAGTCGAACACAGATGAACGATTTATTTCATCGAAATTGAATGATGACGAATTGTTTCATATTGTTGAAGAAATAATAAAATCGAAATTTGTTGAATTTGAAATAAGTGAGAATGTTACTCCTCTTAACAAAAAACTTCATGAGATACTTTTGATCGAGTTTGGTTTAAGAGATAATTCTAACTGATTCATCACTTATCGAGATATAGATTAATTTCTAGGGAGGAAAAATTATGAACAGATACGAAATAATAAAGAAAACATGTATGAGAATGAGATTTATAGATATTTTTCCACTTAGTGAAGAATATAATTTATTGACAAGCAACGATTTTAGCAACGTAAATCAGTACAGTTCAATATTCGCTTCAATAGTATTTTCACCTATTTATAGAGATTGTATTGATATAAGTATACGATCGAAAATATCGAGTTATAGACAAATGTGTAATGAAAGAGTGTATCGAAATAGATGTTTGAATGATCTTGATGAGTTAAGTTTTAATAACTTCATAGTAGCAACCGATGAGTTGGCAAAGTTAATCATCGACTATCTATTTGGAAGTGAATTCTTAGCAGAATTTGACAATTCTTGAAGGTAGATTTTCAAATCAGTAATGATGAAGTGCTATGAGATTTTAAAAACCTTAATGATGTAACATATGCATACATCAGGGTATATGGTTCATTTTGTCTCTCATCATCCATTCCGGTTTATATCTAGTAAGCTTTTATAGAGAACAATATCAAGTGCATTTGTATGGTTATTGTATGGTCACTAGTAGTCAAAAAAAGCATAAATCCGCAGTTTAAGCGGGTCTGTTTTCCATTAGCAGAGGCAATGAGATTTTTCAACATTATTCCTAGCAGCAGTTAATGATTTCCTAAATAATGCCAGCTCTTGTGCGAAATATTTTAGGCAGTTAATGGTTTGGTGAGAAAACTTAAACTTAAAAATAAACATTCTAGCTTCATGTGAGGTGACTTATTTTAGTTTTGCATGTTTATATTTATCTATCCAATTTTTGTGTTGAGTATCACTAAGTAATTCATTAACGATGATTATTTAACGAAGTTTGTTGTCGATTGTCAAAAAAAAGTAACATTAGGACTAGGTATCTATCCTGCTCTTAGATTATATTAAAATTCAAATATACTATCAACGTCAGATGTATCATGAGCAGGATTACTTAACATAGTGTCCTGTAAAGAATCTTTTAGAAGTCTGCAACTCTTTTCAAAGGAAAAGTAAGTGATTCCACCACCGATAACACCACCAACTAGGGGAATAGATTTCTTGAAGAAACCAGCAAATATGTCTTTTGTCATCTTTTTGCCAAACCATGTTGCAACTTGCTTAACTATTGGGTAAATCGTTCCCTTTGTTAAAGCAGCATTCAATAGTTTCTTCTCAACACCAGTAGCCAAAGCTTTGCTAATGACCTTAATGGCATTATTTGCTGTTGCCGAACCATACATCACTCCTAAACATAAAATCATAATGTTCATAGTCTCTGAGTCTAAAACTTGTTCTTTTTCCTCAATATTCAAATCAGGGAATCCATATAAGTATAATAGCTTTTGAGTTGCTCTTAACATGTAACCGTAATATTGAATTATGTCAGCCGGAATTGTTGCTACCATTGCATATCCGCCAGGTGCACCTAAGGCGGCAGAAATACCAGAAACAAAGTTTCTTTCATACTTTATTACTTCAGTTGCTATCTTATCAATCTCTTTAGGAGATATATTTGCATGGGCAGGATTAAATGCTATGGCTTCTTCAATCACTGTTTTCGAATAATTTTTGGATAATTCAGCTTTTAGGAATTGTCCTCTATTTATTTTAACACCAGGTGTCTTAAATCCTTTAATGATTAAATCCTCAATGTCTATCTCACCATTACCGTTTTCGTCAATTGAATTAACGACCATTGCTCTAGATTTTTCAGCCATTACACCAGTTGCTTCTGCTACATTCTTTGTAACGTTAACTATTCCTCCAATAATCTCTTCTCCATATTTGCGCTCACTTTTCATTTTGATCTCCGAAATTATCTTGTTAACTATAGTATAAGTTAAAAAAGAGCATTTTGTAATATAAAGTCGATCAACGAGATGAAAAGATGACACGCGCTAAGTTCAAGAATTTTGAGTTTTGGAATTTCAATGCAAGTAACACTGAATAATGCATCTCAATGATGCTAATGGATTACTAAAAGTACGTTGCCAAACGCTTTTCGAGATAATTGAGACTTAATTGTTGAATGTTTTGATGATTCAGATCTATGCATTGACTTAAAATTCTAGAATAATTTGAATTGTATAAATCAAATTCTGCAAATTTTGCAAATAAAAGGGTTTGAAAAAAGAGAATTGAAAAGCTTTCAAGGAATAATCCAACTATTCAAAATTATGATAGTATAGAGAATATTGAGGAAACATCATGCACAAACTTCACATCTACCACACTAACGACATCCACAGCCATTTCGATCGCTTCTCTTCGTTATGTTCCTATCTCAAACAAGTTCGTGGTGAGAATGACCTGGTATTTGATGCCGGTGATTTCAATGACTTCAGAAGTGTCATGATCAGTGGGACCATGGGAAGAGCGGGGAAGGTGTTATTGAAAGAAGCAGGATATGATGCATTGTGTATTGGAAACAATGAAGGGTTTAGCGGAATCGAGTGTTTGGAGGAGATGGCTGCCGATGATTTGCCGCTGTTGTCGATGAATCTGACGAAATTGGACGGAAGTCCGATTCGGAATGTGAAGAAGAGTATCATCCTTGAAAGAGGTGGAATTCGGTTTCTTGTGATCGGTGTTTCCCCCTATTTCGGAATCGAAGGTGAAGGGAAGTACAATGTCTTCTTCAATATGGACGGTCTGCATTCCCACAACCCTATCCCATTGATCCGTGATGAACTTGAACGGAATTCAGGATTATATGATTTCTCGATCTTGTTGAGTCATCAGGGGATTTCGACCGACGAGCGATGTGCCCGTGAGATCGAAAGGTTGGACATCATCATCGGGGGGCATTCCCATACTTTATTGGATGAAGCGTTAGTGGTGAATCAAACCATCATCCACCATGCCGGTGAATATGGTAAGGTCATCGGGAAATTGAGTCTGGAGATCGATGACGGGAAGATCGTCGGGTTTAACGGGGAAGTCATCGAGAACACGTTTGAAGAAGATGCGGGGATAAATAAACTAATTGATGAACAGACTCGGATCGCCCACGATAAGCTCAACGAAACGCTGGTTGAAATCGAGAAATTGGATTTCCATATCTCTGAAGAAAACGACCTGATCAACTTCATCTGCGATGCGTTGATGAAGGAAGTGAAGTGCGACTTCAGTTTCATCAACCATGGGATCGTGAACCATGGATTAGCCGGGAAGATCAGTCGAAGAACACTGCTTGAAGTCTCGCCATCGCCTCTGAATCCGACCTTGATCAAGATTACGGGTCGACAGTTCATCGATGCGATCCGACTGAGTTTCGATGGGAACCATGTCCTTAAAAACGGAAGGGGACCGGGCTTTCGAGGGACACACATCGGGGGCTTGGGTGTCAGTGCCAACGTAAGGATTACGAAAGAACCGTTTGGAATTTGGATCGATGAAAAGAGGATTGCTCCTGAGTGCGTTTATACGGTGATGAGCGACGACTACCTGCAACGGGGGTCGGGATATCCGATGCTGATGTGTCCGGATAATGAATCGCGATTCTTTCCGGGATTCATAAGGGATTTACTTCAGCGAAACTTGCTGGATGAGAGTCTAAGAAACGGTGCGAAGACAAGAAGAATCAAGTGAAAGCCCTCATGTCGAGGGCTTCATTTTTTTGCGAGTTTCGTTAGGAAGTTGAAGCGGAAACCGAATCCGATGATGTATGAGTCACTGACAAGGATGAGTTGGTCGTTCTGCTTCACCTCATAGCGTGTTCTACTGCAGGTGGTGTTTTTCGGTTGATTCATCTCGTTGGCGAGTTCGTCGGGCAATGGGATGTGGTCGATGGTTTTCAAGGTATCGAAACGGGTGATCCCGTTTTCTTGGAAGATGGATGCGAAGTTCCGGGTATCGTCGATGGGCTTATGGATCAATCGAGGGAATGCATCCGCCTTGAAACGGGCTATGGCGTGGATCAGACATTGCTGATCGCCGAAGTAATTCCGATGCAAGAGGATCCAATCCCCGTCCTGCCGTTTCTCAAGGACGATCGGCTGGTCGACGATATGGTACGCCATCCCCCGGGATTCGATGATGAAACGGAAATCGCTGACTTTCTCGAAAATCACGGTGGGGACGGATTTGAATTTGCATCGATAGACCGGTGCATCGTAATCCACGAGTTTCTCATGCATCAGAACGTCGAATGTCTTTTGAAGATACTCGACGGATAAACCCAATTGTCCTGAGAGCTCATCAAGGGTCGGCAACGCTTCTTTGAACGGATACACGCCATCCAGGATCTCACGGCGGAACGTATTGGCCAGTTGGAGATAAAAGGGGACTTTTGAACGCCGGTCCAAGCGTTTTACGGGTTTATTCTCCATAGGATTCCTCGTGGGTGAAATGGAAATAATCACCGGGGTAAACCGATTCGATGACGGCGATCCGCTTTCCATTCAGGTCGATCACATGCGATTCGACGTTCATGGCAGGAGAACCGACCGGAAGCAACAACAGTCCGGCGTCGAGTTTCGTGAGTTCGCTTTGATAGGCGAAATTATTGATTTTGTCGATCGCCATGTCGGCATCTTGTTCTAGCAAGTCCTTGAAGTTCGTCGTATAGAAATGGTGGATCTGCAACTCCCTTGGCTGTTGTGCGTCCAAATAGATTTCCTGGCGATAGACCGGGACGTGCATGTGCATGAACACCATGGAAATCCGAAACATCTCATCGAAGAAATGAAACGTCTCACTTTCGCTGCCTTTGATTTTCTCGATGACCAGGATGCGCCGCTCAAACTTCACGGTGTAGTCGTCGATCTCGTCGATCAACGGAAGACTCGTCAGCGGGACGATTAGATGCATCGCGCGGTAGACAAAGGGGGACCCCCCTTTTTTACGGGCGACCAAGCCCTCTTCGATCAGTTCCGCATAGGCTTTACGGACGACTTGGCGGTTGATGTTGCAGAGCGAACAGACTTCCTCTTCTTTCGGCAAAAAATCCAACGGTTTGAGTTTTCCGCTAAGGATCGCCGACTGGATCGACGTCTTGAGTTGCTTATAGATCGGCACGGCCGATGTCTTATCGAGGGTGATGTAGTTCATGCCTTCATTGTACCCCCTCGCCAATCGAATGCCAAGATGATTCCACGGGAAAACAGTAACAAAAATTGCGTAAACACGCATTATTTGAGATAAAAGGATACAAAAATAAGCAATATTGTATAAAAAATCGTTGACGGAGACGATGACACCGATATAATAAAACTAGATGTGCTTTGCACGAAGGGGAAACAGTATGAATTCATTCCGTAAAATCAGTCGATCCCTCCTCGCTTTACTCCTTGCCATCCTGATGTTCCAAGGCATCAACGTACATGCCGAACTCGCTTCCAACATCGACATCAACGTCGATCAAGACGACCTGTTGGACATCGTGTTGACGTTGGGGAAAACGGACTCAACCATCGATACGTTCGAGGCGGATTTGATCGCCGCTTTGGTCAACAAAGGCGTACCCCAGGACAAGATCAAGATCCAAGCCGTGGAATCCAGCGAAGTCAGCGCGGGGAATACGTCCGAAGGCTGGGAAATCTACGACCATACCAACTATACGACCAATGTCATCAACTATTATCGCCCGTATTATAGTGAAACCAACGGGAACTACGTGTTGTACAACCACATCGTCCCGACCATCACGACCAGCACCAACATCGATTTCTTTGGCTACGGGGCGCCGGGCTATAAGGATTTCATGTTCATGCCCAACGACGAGACCGGGAAAAAGACCTTCGATTTCACCATCCAGGAGGGGGAATTCTACGACGCCCTGAACGGCGCCGGGTTCCTCTTCAATACCACGATGTCGTCCAACACCAATCTCGCCAGCCGGACCATGTCGGGCTACCTGTTGTTTTTCCAGTACCCCTATGGCGGCGCACCGACCATCCGGGTGTATAAATTCACCAACATCGACGTGAACGCGTTCCATAATTCCACTGGGACGCCGATCCAATCCTACGCAGGATTCACCGAAATCGCCAGTTATGCGGTCGGAACGGAAACCACCCGTAAAGTGAAGATCGAAGCGACGGCGGACGAACTGACCATGTGGTACAACGACGTGCTCGTCAACTTCACCTTGGCGAACAGTACCAAAGCCACGACCGTCCCGTTGACCACCGATTTCGGCGGTTATGGTTTCGGACCGTTGGTCGGCTATCTCTCCCATGGTTGTTCATTGCATACCCACTTCACCTTCTATAATGTCCGTATGAGCACGGAATCGACCCGTCGCTTCTCGGAAGTCATCCGCGAACCGGAATGGCGCGACCAATCGAAACGCTTCATCATCAATGCGGAAGACGGCGCCGTGTCGGATTTCTCCGACGCCGTCGCCCTCGGCGAGATTCTCGCCCGGCTTGGTAACGAAAACATCCATTATCTCGGATGGGGCAAGAACGATGTCGACGGCAACGCCTTCATCGCCAAGAATTCCGGCAACGGGTTGTTCGTGGATAAGGATGCGGCTGCGACCGATACCTATGCCGAACAAGTCCAGGCGCTGGCGACCTACATCTACGCCAAATACATCGACGGCGTGGAGAACGACACGGAGAAACTGATCTACGGGAAACCCAGTTCGCTTTCGATCACGCCGGCTTCCGAGCAAACCAACACGATCGATGCGGATTGGCCGCAGGGGAAATGGCGGATCGACCATGACCCGACCTATTTCGAAAATTCGACCGGAACGGTCCCTTACGACAATCTGTATCTCAACAACCTCGACATTTCATTCACCGAATCCGGGAAATACGAGATTTATTACCAGGATATCTTGGTGAAGACGGTCTATGTCCATCGTAAGCCCGTGGCGAAGTTCACCGTCGCCGTGGATGGTTCCTACAACGTTTCAATCACCAACCAGGCCTATGATCCCGATCAGGAAAGCACGGCGGACAAGGGCATCAAGTCGACGAACTGGTACTACAAGCTGACGACGGATGCGTCGTGGACGTCGGGGACACCGACGGTCCTAAGCGCCAACAAGGAATACATCTTCAAGCAAGTCGTCGTCGACGAGTACGGTGTCGAAAGCGATCCGTATCTACGCTATGTTTCCACGACCGTATCCGCGCAAGCCGTACCGGTCGCCGAATTCAACATCACGCCGTCCCGTTTACTGACCTATGTCTCCACGCTGGTCGGCTATGCCGACACGTCCTACGATCCGCAAGGCATCGCGATCACGGATCGGTTATGGACGATCACCAAAGACGGAACCTCGGTGTATTCGGGTTCGACCGCGAAGACCAATTTCTCGGATTTCGCCGCCGGGGTCTATAAAATCTCCCTAAAAGTCAAGAATGCGAACAACGTCTGGTCGCAGGAAGTTTCACGCTATCTGACGGTCGTCAAAGATACGGTCGGCGTTTCAGTCGTGAGCGATACGGCGTCCGGATCGTTCACCGCGAAGAAAACCGTCACTTTGAGCTTCGAAGACGACGAAAACGGTAGCGGATTCAGCCATCGCTATGTCGTCGTCTCCAACAGCGCCACGGTTCCGAGCCAATGGGGCTCGATGGGGACCAACGCATCATACAGTTACCAACTCTCATCGCTTGGGGTGAACTATATCCATTACCAAGCCTACGACTATGCCGGGAACGTCACAACCGGGAAATTCGGACCTTTCACGCTCAGCGACATCGCCGCTCCGAGCACCCCGACCTTGACCCATGAACCGACCTATGTCAACGGGACATGGTCGAAGGAAATCATCAAGATCACCGCGAGCGGTTCGACGGATAACTTCACGGCGGAGAACGATCTGGTGTACTCCGTTTCCTTGGACGGTGTCAATTATGTTTTTGGGAATACCAAAACGCTGTCCGTCGACGGCAACCACACCGTTTATTTCAAGGTGACGGATGCTTCGGGGAATTCGACCGTCACGTCAAGCGTCGTCAAACTGGATCTCAGTGCACCGACGAAACCTTCATTGGCGCTTGTGGCCAACGGATCGGCCTATACGGCAGGCACGTGGACGAGATTCAGTGTTTCGGGGACTTTGTCCGGATCTAACGATGCCGGCGGAAGTCTACTAAAAGAATACCAGTATAAAATCGATGACGGGAACTGGACGGTCGGTTCGATCTTCACGCTCAGCGATACCGGAACCTATACGGTCGGTTATCGTTCGATCGATTTCGCAGGCAACCTTAGCGAAACCGGCTCGGCTGTGATCAAAGTCGACAAAACCCTACCGGAAGCTTTTGAAATCGTGGCGATCAGTCAGACGATCGATTCCATCGACATCAGCGCATCGACCAACGACCTCCATTCCGGACTCGCGCCGCTTGCCTATCGTTATTTCGACGGGACAAGTTGGTCGGCATGGATGAGTTCGCTGGATGTCGTGGCGAAAGGATATACCCGCCATCAAATCGTCGAGATCCTGGTGGAAGCGATGGATGCCGCAGGGAATGTCCGTCAAGTATCAAAGACTGTAACCACGTTAGCCAACACCGATCCTTCAGGCGTCAACGATGTCTTCGATGTGACGGAAGACGCTTTGGAAACCACTCTGGATGTGTTGGCGAACGATCTCGACCTCGACTTCGATACGCCGCTTGAAGAAGCATTGGAAATCGTTTCGATTTCCGACTTCACAAAAACCGAAGCCGGGACACTGTCGATCGTCGACAATACGATCCACTATACCCCCGCAGCGAATTATCACGGGCAATTCTCCTTTACCTATACGATGGAAGACGCCTTCGGCAGTCCTTCCACAGCGACCGTCACCGTGATCGTCGCAGCGGTGAACGATGCGCCGGTCGCCAACGACGATGGGTTCACGATGGACGAAGACGGCAGTCTTGAACTCGATGTCCTGAAGAATGACGAGGATGTCGACAGCGAGTTTGCGATCGTCTCATTCACCGAGGCCACCCATGGTGTCGTGACGCTGGTCGATGGAAAACTCAGCTATGAACCAAATCTCAACTACAACGGAACCGATACGTTCACCTACACCATCTCCGATGGCGAATTGACGTCGACCGCCACCATCGAACTTACGATCGACGCCGTCAACGACGCACCGGTCGCCAACGACGATGACTTCACGCTCGACGAAGACGGAAGTTTGGAATTGGATGTCTTGGATAACGACTCGGATGTGGACAATAGCTTCTCGATCCTCTCGTTCACCGAAGCCTCCCATGGCGTCGTGACGCTAATCGACGGGAAACTCACCTACACGCCAAACCTCAACTACAACGGAACCGATGCGTTCACCTACACCATTTCCGATGGCGAGTTGACATCGACCGCCACCATCGAACTTACGATCAACGCCGTCAACGACGCCCCGGTCGCCGTGGGCGACAAGTATCGTTTCAATGAAGACGGGACGTTGACGATGGATGTACTCCTCAATGATGCGGATCTGGATTCGATCATCACGATCCAATCCTTCACTTCGGCGAAACACGGGAAAGTCACGCTTGTATCCGGGAAACTCGTCTATCAACCTTTCCTTGATTTCAACGGGACGGACGGTTTCACCTACACCATCACCGATGGAAAACTCACGGCGACGACGATGGTCGATCTGACGGTCGACGCCGTCAACGACGCACCGGTATTGGGATTGGATGAAGGTTCGACCCGCTATCATACCCCGGTCACCCTTGATGTCCTTGCCAACGACTCCGACGTGGAAAACGATGCGCTGAGCATCATCGACGTCCATGGCGCGCTTCACGGCGTCGTCACGATCGTCGACAACAAAGTACTCTATACCCCCGATGCCTTGTTTGCGGGAGAGGACACCTTCACGGTCGTCGTCAGCGACGGGAACATCGAACGCAGTTCAAGCGTCACCGTGCGCGTTTCAGAACCGGACACCGAAGACGCCACGCCGTTTGACCCGACGCCGGAAGACCCGGGAAATCCGGGCGACCCTGAAGACGACAAGGAAATCGAAGTCGATCAACCGGGAAGCAAAGGCGACATCATCATCGTCAACGATACCGTCTACTATACTCCGAAGAAGGGTGAAAGCGGCATCGACACCTACACCATCACCGTCAAGGAAGATGGCAAGGAAATCACCTATCAGGTCGTCACCAAGATCGTCGACGGGAAAGCCACCGTCGTCGGTTTCGGACAACCGATCGGCGATGAAAGTTTCGAAGTCGCCAATAACCAAAAACTTACGGTCAAACTCAACGACTATCTTAGCGCCGATCTTATGAAAGGGGTGGCGAGTGTCAGTGTCGAGCCGGAATTCGGAACCGTTACCCTTAAGAACGGTGTATTGACCTATAAGCCTTCCAAAGAGTATGTCGGAAAAGACGGGGTCGTCCTGATGATCAAGATCGACAACCAAGAAACCCCGTTCGCCGCTTTGATCAACGTGACGGAAGCCGCGCCTTCCACCATTCCGTGGGTTTGCATCTTCGGTTGGTTGGTCGCCGCCTTGTTCCTTGCGTTCAACTACAAGAAACATGAACCCTATTTCAAACCCAGCGCCTCCCGCATCGCATCCTATATCATCCTGAACACGATGGTCATTCTCGCACTCTGCCTGTTGCGTGAAGTCGTAGGATACCCGATCGCGATGGGCTCGATGCTTGTCTGGTTAGCCTTGAATTTCTTCTTCGCCAAGCATCAAGTCGATAAGATCCACCACGCAGCGTAAACGAAATCTGGACATCCACAGCGGATGTCCTTTTTTATGAAATTTCACAAGTTGGGCATTTTCCACTTTATTTCGACGCTGAAAGCGCTTATACTATCTTTAGTGTTCTGGTGGTATGACCAGTTGGAGGAAATATGGAAATCACTCCGATCAATAAAACGAAGAATGTGCAGGAGATCGTCAAGCAGATCATCGATAAAATCAAGAGCGGTGAACTTCAGGTGGGGGATAGTCTTCCCGGAGAAAGAGCTTTATCCGAGAGTCTTCAGGTCTCCCGTCCAAGTCTTAGGGAAGCGCTGAGCGTGCTTGAAGTCATGGGGCTCATCCGTATCCGTCAAGGCGGGAAGACCGTGATCGCCCCCATCGACATGAAACCCTTAAGCGCCTTGTTATCGCCGCTGTTGTCGTCGGACCCCAAGTTCGATGCGGATCTGGTTCATTTCCGCTCCGTTCTTGAAAGCGACGCGGTCCGACTGGCTGCGAAGAACGGGGCGTCCGAAGAACTGAAACGGATCGTCGTCGCGATGAAAGACACGGTCGACGAGGGCGAAAACATCGCTTCCTCGCTCGATATCGCCTTCCACCGTGAAGTGTTCAAACTTAGCGGAAATCTCTTCCTGATCAAAGCCATGGACTTCGTGGAGAGCCTTCTCTACTACAGCGTCCAATACAACCGCAGCCACATCCTACAGAAGAAAGAATACGGCATCGCCTTGCTGAACCAGCATACCGACATCTATGAGAAAATCAAGGACCACGATGAAGACGGCGCCCAATTCGCGATGCGTCTGCATTTGGAATTCGTCCTGGACGTCATGAACGAGGAGGGTCTATGAGAATCCTAGTCTGCATCAAACAAGTACCGGATACCACCAAAGTCGCGATCGATCCCGTCACGGGAAGCCTGATCCGCTCGGGAGCGGCCGCCCGTATGAACCCCTACGACCTTTATTCCCTGGAAGCCGCCCTGCGACTGAAGGACAGCGAAGGATGCCAGGTCGACGTCTTGACCATGGGTCCGCCCAATGCCTCCGAAGTGATCAAGGAAGCCCTGGGGTGCGGAGCGGACCACGGCTATCTCATCAGCGACCGCGCGTTCGCCGGCGCCGATGTCTTGGCCACCTCGATGACCTTGAAACTGGCCATCCGATCCCTTCCTCATTCGTATGATTTGATCCTTTGCGGAAAACAAACCACCGACGGGGATACCGCCCAAGTCGGCCCGGCGTTGGCCGATCTTCTGGGGATCGCCCACTTGGCCTGGGTCGACGACATCCGTGAAGTCGACGAAACCAGCCTGATCGTCAAAGCCAACCTCAGTAAAAGCCAACAGATCTGCAAGATCCAACTCCCGTGTCTGCTCACCATCGAGAAAGACTACGCCTCGCCGCGCTTTCCCTCCTACCTCAACCTCAAGAGGGTCAAGCCCGAAAGCATCACGACGCTGACCTTGAAAGAACTGGGCGGGGAAGACGTGAAAAGCCTGGTCGGATCCTTGGGGTCACCGACATCCGTCGAAAAGATCTTCCCTCCGGAGAGCGAGACCGTCACGATGAAACTCGAAGGGAAAACCCCCGAAATCATCCAATCGCTCAACGACTATCTGCTCACCCAACACCAACTTTCGCGAGGTTCCCTATGAGTTTCATCCAGATCGATAAAAACACCTGCACCTTGTGCGAAAAATGCATCGAAGTCTGTCCTTTCGACGCCATGTCCCTCAAAGATCATGCGGTCGACATCAACGCCAACTGTAAAGTCTGCGGGATCTGCGTCCGCAACTGCCCGGTCAAAGCCATCACGAAAGTCGAAACGATTCGTCAAGAAGTCGATAAATCCGAATACAAGGGCATCTCCGTCATCGCCGAAAGCCTGGACGGGAGAACCCATCCCGTCGTCGCCGAATTATTAGGGAAAGCTCGTGAACTGGCACAGGAAATCCATCATCCCGTCCTCGCCTATGTCCTGGGAAACAAGGTGGACGCCGTCATCCAAGACTGCCTGGAATTCGGAGCGGATGTCGTCTATGTCGTCCGCGATGAAGAACTCGCCCATTTCCGGGCGGACCTCTACGGTGAAGTCCTGGCGGACCTGATCGGAAAAACCAAACCCTGCGTCGTCCTTACCGGAGCGACGCCCTTGGGAAGGTCGCTGGCGCCCAAAGTCGCCGCGCGATGCAAGACCGGATTGACCGCGGACTGTACGAAACTTGAAATCAAGGAAAACACGGATTTGGTTCAAATCCGTCCCGCCTTCGGTGGGAACATCATGGCGCGCATCGTCACGACCCATACGCGCCCTCAATGCGCAACGGTGCGCTACAACGTCTTCCGCGCCCCGTCCCGTCGGGTCGACCCGACCGGGAAGGTCATTGCGTTTAAGTATGACACGGAGTATGTCTCCAAGATCGAAGTGCTGGAAGAAACCCCACTGATCCATGACGAAAAACTCTCAAGCGCCAAACGCATCGTCGTAGCCGGACTCGGGGTCAACGATGAAAAAGGCTTGGATCTCGTGCGTCAATTGGCGCTGAAACTCGATGCCTCGCTGGCGTTCACCCGCCCCATGATCGAAAAAGGCGTCGCCTCCTATACCCAACAGATCGGTTTGTCCGGTCGCAGCGTCCAACCGGAATTGATCGTGACCTGCGGGGTCAGCGGGAGCGTACAGTTCGCCGCCGGCATGCAGAGTTCAGAGAGAATTATCGCGATCAACTCCGATCCCAATGCCGAAATCTTCAACCTCGCCCATGTGGCGGTGGTCGCGGATGCCTACGACGTCCTACCCAAATGGATCGAATCCCTGACCCAAGGAGGCTACCATGCGCTATAAAAAACTCGATGCGGCGGATCTGGAAAACCTGCGCGATATCGCGGGACGTGAAAACGTCCTGGTCGGCGAACAGATCGGCGAAGACTACACCCACGATGAAATGCCGGAATACGGACATGCATCCCCCGAAGTTTTGATCTTAGGACGCTCCACCCAACAAATCTCCGATATTCTGCGCTATGCCAACGAATACAATCTCCCCGTCACAACACGGGGTTCGGGAACCGGCCTGGTCGGTGCCTGCGTACCGATCCATGGCGGGATCCTTCTTTCCCTGCATAAAATGGATAAGATCATCGATCTCGACCTGCATACGATGACCGCCGTCGTACAACCCGGCGTCCTCTTGATGAAACTCGCCGCTAAAGCCGATGAAATCGGCTGTCTATACGCCCCCGACCCCGGAGAAAAAAGCGCCACCGTTGGTGGAAACGTTTCGACCAACGCCGGCGGAATGCGCGCCGTCAAATACGGCGTGACCCGCGACGCAGTGAAAGGCATGGAAGTCGTGTTGGCCAGCGGTGAAGTCGTCCAATTCGGAGGCAAGGTCGCCAAGAACAGTTCGGGGTATGCCTTGAAAGACTTGATGATCGGTTCGGAAGGGACGTTGGGGATCATTACGAAATTGTATCTCAAACTGTTACCCAAACCTTCCAATTACGTCTCACTTTTGATGCCGTTCGAGGATATCCATGCGTGTTTGGCTTGCGTCGAGAAAGTGCTGCGTTTGCCTGAAGTCTGTACGACCCTTGAATTCATGGAAAGGGAAGTCTTGGACGACGCGCAGGAATACCTGGGGAAGGAATTCCCGGAACACAGCGCCCCTTCGTATCTGATCGTTTCCTACAGTGCCAACAGTAAGGAAGCCTTGAACGTAGCGGTCGATGCCTGCGCCAAGGTTTGCCTTGAGAACGGTGCGAAGGACGTCTTGATTTCAGATACCGCCGAGCGTCAAAACACGCTCTGGAGCGCCCGCGGTGCGTTCTTGGAAGCCATCAAGAACAGTACGCCCACGATGGACGAATGCGACGTGGTCGTGCCATTGGCGCATATCGCGGGGTATCTCGACTTCGTACGCGAACTCTCCGCCAAACACCAGGTCCGTATCCGTAGCTTCGGCCATGCGGGGGACGGCAACCTTCACGTCTACGTCTGCAAGGATGATCTGGATGATGAAACCTGGGCTGCGACCGTTACTTCCTGCATGGATGCGCTTTATCAAAAAGCCATCGAAATGGAAGGTCAGGTCTCCGGCGAACACGGCATCGGACATGCGAAAAAGAACTATTTGAAACAATCGCTCGGGGATCTACAGATCGATCTGATGAGAAACATCAAATTCAGTTTCGATCCCAACGGCATCCTGAATCCGGATAAAATCTTCGATCTCTAGTCAACCCGTGATTTACGGGTTTTCTTTTGGGTCCGATTCTATACTTTGCCTTTCAAACCATCGTTTTCGCTCGCAAATCTTTTAAACTGTGATACGATAAAATCAGAGGTGAAAACATGCCCTACGGATATCTTGGAACCCCGGTTTTATTGGGGAAACGCTTGTATCGATTGAGCGATGACGCTTCGCTTTCGCATGTCCGCCACAACATGGACGTGCTTCTTTCGATCGCGTCCCATCACCGAAAACTGGACATCCGCCATTGGGCTGTCGACGGGTCTGTCTTTGAACGACGCATGATCGACAGCGAGAAATGGATGAAACTGATCGAGGCGTGGCAAGCCGTCGGAATCATGGTTTCAAGCGGCTATGAATCGACGCTTGCGCTGCGCGAGGCGGGACTGAACCTAACGGAAATCGACAAATCGATCCATTGGATAACATCGGGATACAAAGAGATGGAGACGGTGCGACGTAACGTGCTCGATACGCCGATCTTGAAGTTCACGGTGTTGGAGAAGGAATGGGCGAGATATAAGTATTTGATCTTGGAGAAGGATCCCAAGATCTACCAAGGCATACGAAGGATGCTGAACGATAAGACGGATGCACCGGCGATCGAGTTCTATCGCTTGGTCGACGAAGCGATGTTGAAGGAAGAGGATCGGGGGGTCGCGATCAACGCCTACCAACATGTCTTTGGGTATTTCAAACAGAGTTGGGATGCGAAACGGAAGGCGGAATTCCAAGATTTGCTTGATCAATATCGAAGAGGAGAGATTGAAAGCCGTGAGATTAAAAAAGTTCTATATGAAGAAGCGATAAGGATCAATGAACGTTATTTGATCGATTCCTATTTCTTTATCCAGAGAAAAGAGGGTAACCCATGAAGCATCTCATCCTTGTCTATTCGTTGCACGGATCGACGCTCAAAACGGCCGAAAAGATCGCCCAAGGGATACGCGAGGGCGGATCCAGCGTCGACATCTTCAAGATCACAAGCGGAGAACTTCCATCGCTTAAACCTTACGATGTGATCCTTTTCGGGATGCCGGTGTATTACTTCGCCGTACCGATCGTCATGGAGAAATTCATCGCCACCTTACCGAGGTTGCATGAGAAAAGAGTATATGCGTTTTTTACCTATGGTACCTATCACTTCCAGGCAAGCGACCATTTACGCAGGATTCTGCGTAAGAAGGATGCGGAGGTCGAGGGATGGTTTTATAGTCGCGGAGCGGATTTCTACTACCACTACAACACCCGGGGGATCCTGCCTTCCGCAGGGCATCCCGACGAGAGAGAATTAAGCGATGCGACGGAATTTGGAAGAAATATCGCGAAACGGACGAATCTTGCGGACTATCCGATGAAAAGTACGCCGCCCAAGGTAATGTATCGGGCGGAAATGTTGTTGACGAACAAATTCATGGTGACGACGATCTTCCAGCATCTTTTCCACCTGGACCGCAAGAAGTGCATCCGTTGCGGACTATGCGTCAAATCTTGTCCGACCCAAAACATCGAACGGGATGCCAACCGCTATCCCATGTGGGATTCCAAATGCACGATGTGTTTGAAATGCGAGGGCTGCTGTCCGGTCGAAGCGATCACTTCGGTGGCGGGTTGGAAGTTCCTTTCCCCGATCGTCGATGCGAACGTGAAGGCGATCTTGAAGGATAAAAACATCGATACGCAGCGCATCGTCTATCACCATGGGAAAATGCAGGATAACGTAAAGAAATGAGAAGGATTCGCATCGGAATGCATTGTATAAATCATACCTTGAGAGTATAATTATTGGTAGGAATTCATCGATTTGGAATGACTTTTGAAGGAGGACGACGATGCAAGCGAAATACAAAACGGTGGCCGACGATATCGAGAAACAAGTGTTATCCGGATTGTTTTCGGACACCCGCAAGTTGCCGACGGAAGACGAACTGATCGAAATCTACGCGGTCAGCCGTAATACGATCCGCAATGCGATCGACGTGCTGGTCCGCAAAGGGATCATCATCCCGATCCAGGGGAGCGGAATGTTCTTGCGAAGCCTGTTTTCCGATGATTGCGTCAACCTGGAGAATTTCCTCGGGCTCACCAAAGCCTTCCCCAACAAGAAGATCGGGACGAAGGTGTTGGAATTCAAGGAAATCGAAGCGGATGAGAAGTTGGCCTACATCATGCAATGCGATGTCGGGACGCCGATCCATTACATCGAACGGTTGCGTCTGGTCGACAACGTCCCCTATGTCATCGAATACTCCTACTACAATAAACTGCTGGTTCCCTATTTGAATATGGAAATCCTGCGCGGGTCGATCTACGCATTCATCACCTCCGACCCCAAGAAACAACTGGGCTATGTCGACCGCGTGATCCGCGCCGACGTCTTGAACCAACACGATGCGGAGATTCTGGGACTGAAGGCCGGTGATCCGACCTTGATCTCGGAAAACAGGGCGATGCTGAAGAGCGGGGTCATCTTCGACTATTCGATCGACATCCACAATTATAAGAACACGAAGTTCCTTAAACTCTCCAACTTCACTTGAAATCCTCCGTCTGGAGGATTTTTTTCGTCAAAATGGAATTGACAAGCTTTAAGAAGGAATGAGAAACTAAACGCAGGTATCAATCCTGAAGGAGTACAGACATGCGCACGAACTTCGATCACTTGCCGTCCCGTAAGAAAACCAACTGTACCAAATGGGATGATCTACAAAAACGTTTCGGTTGTCTATCCGACGCCGATGTCTTGCCGATGTGGGTGGCGGACATGGATTTCCCGACTCCGCCCGAGATCGTCGAAGAACTGACGAAGCGGATTTCCCAAGGGGTCTATGGCTATACCATGGTTTCCGATTCGTTTTCGACCACGGTATCGAATTGGATGAAAACGCGTCACTCCGCCTTCGTCGATCCTTCTTGGGTCAAGTTTTCACCCGGCGTCGTTCCGGGGATCGCGAACGCGATCCAAGCCTTCAGTAACGAAGGTGACGGAGTCATCATCCAGCCTCCGGTCTATTATCCGTTTTTCTCCGTCGTGGAAGACAATAAGAGAAAATTGGTGTTCAATCCTTTGATCGAAACCGATCGTTCCTATCGAATCGATTTCGACGACCTTCGCATCAAAGCGAGTCGCCCCGATGTCAAACTCATGATCCTCTGCAACCCCCACAATCCGGTCGGAAGGGTGTTTAGCCGGGAAGAGTTGCTGAAGATCGGTGAAATCTGTCTGAAGAACGATGTGAAACTGATCGTCGATGAAATTCACGCCGACATTGTCTTCACACCCCATGTCCATGTTTCCTTTCTGACGATGCCGGATGAGATTCGAAGCAATAGCATCGTTCTGATTTCCCCGAGTAAAACCTTCAATCTGGCGGGGTTTCAAACCTCGGCGGTCATGATCCCCGATGTTGACCTTCGTGCGAAATACCAACGTCGATCCGAAATCACACGCACCACAAGCATCGGGTGCTGCGGGGAAACCGCGCTGGAAGCCGCATACAACCGCTGCGCCTATTACGCCGACGAATTGGTCGAGTACCTGAGCGGGAATAAACAGTATTGTGAGGAACAAATCAAAACGCGTTTTCCGGAATTGACGCTCTTCGAACTGGAAGGGACCTATCTGCTATGGATCGATTTCAGAAAAGCGAAAATCGATGTGAACGACTTGGATCGCTTCATGATCGAAGACGTGAAAGTGGCCGTCGACTATGGCCATTGGTTCGGGGAAGAGGGTCGCGGATTCATCCGCCTCAACATCGCCTGTCCCAAAACCTTGCTTGAGGAAGCGTTTGATCGTTTGGAACATGCGTTGCATCCGATGTCAACCTAGAAAGAAGGGAAGTTCAGCCTCCCTTCTTTTTTATGCAAAGAAGTGTATAATTGTCGCATTAATTATTCATTATGTTCGCTGAATGGTGTATAATTTATTCATAACGTACGGAGGATCAGGCATGGACGCAACGAACTACTTCACTAAAACACAAGAAATCCTGGAAAACGCGACGAAATCGCAAAAAGAAGCCATCGTCCACATGGCGAAGGTCATGGGGGATTGCATGGTCGACCAAGGACTTATCCAACTCTTCGGGATCGGACCCGATCGCGCGTTCGCGATGGAGTTGGGATACCGGGCCGGCGGATTGATGCCCTATCATCAACTCAACATGAAAGACCTGGTTCTACGAGGTCACCTGACGTTGGATGAAATGAGCGATCCGGCGTTCTACGACCGCACGGATCTGGCCGAGAAACTTTGGAATCTCTATACGATCGATCCCAGGGACATGGTGTTGATCTATGCGGCGGAAGAAGTCTATGACAGTACGCTGGCATTGGCGAGAATCGCAAGGGAGAAGGGGCATAAGGTCCTTTTGGTCGCTTCCTTCGATGCGATCCTGAACTCGAAACATAAAGAAAACGCTGCCCTACTCATCGACTTGACGTATGCGACCTTGAACCTTTGCACACCGTATCCGGACACCGTTTTGGAAATCATGCCGGGAATCAAGATCACCCAGGTCACCAACGTCGTCGGGAATTGCTTCGCCCAGATGCTGACGGCGGAAACCTATCGCTATCTGGTCGAAAACGGTCACGATGCACCGATTCTGCTGAGCGCCAACGTCACCGGCGCCGATGTCCATAACCGCAAGATCTCGGATGTCTATCTGGGACGCTGGAACGCCTAGGAGGAACCCATGAACCACATCACGATGGAAGTATTCAACGAAGCGTTGAAAAAACTAGTGCAGACCCTGCAAAACCAAGAAATGAAGAACATCAAAGAAGCATCGAAACTCTGCTATGAAAGCATGAAGGACGACGGGGTTGTCCATATCTTCGGATCGGGGCATTCGGTCGGATTCGGAATGGAATGTACCGGCAGAGCGGGATCCTTGGTTCCGTTCCATATGATCGAAACCTCGGATTTCGTCACCAAAGGCTTGTATTCGCTGGCGGAGTTCAAAGACCCCGACAACATCTTCGAACGCCGTCCCAACATCGCGGATAAACTCTACGACCTCTATGACATCCGTCCCCAAGACGTCTTCATCATCATCTCCAATTCCGGCATCAACGGTCTGGTCATCGATCTGGCACTGACCGCCAAAGCCAAAGGTCATAAGATCATCGTCATCACCAGCATGCAGCACACGTTGGCCGAACCCAGCCGTCATCCCAGCAAGAAAAAACTCTATGAACTGGGCGACGTGGTCATCGACAACTGCGGTCCTCGCGGGGATGCCTTGCTTGAAACCGGCAACATCGAAAAGATCTGTTCGGTTTCCTCCATCACCGGCATCTACATCGCCCAATCCTTGACGGTCGAGATTTCCCGGATGTTTAAGGAAAGCGGGATCGAACTTCCGCTGCTTTATAGCCATGAGGTCGAAAACCATCTCGAACACAACCAAGAATTACTTGCGAAATACAAGGGGAGGATCAACGCATGAAGTACGAATTCGAATACATGAACCAAATCCTCGGACTCTTCGATAAAGTGTATGAAAGCGAAAAAGAGAAAATCAAGGAATTGGCCGTCTTGTTTGCGGACAACATCCGCTCCAACCGCATCATCCACGTCTTCGGGACCGGTCATTCGCATATGGTCGGCATCGAACTTTTCTGCCGTGCCGGCGGATTGGCCAACGTCAACGCCTTGCTCGACCCCGATGTCCTGACCTCCAACGGGGCGCAACGGTCCGGTGCGATCGAAAAGCTCTCCGGATTATCCGATATCCTCTATGACCAATACAAGATCCAAGCCGGCGACATCATGATCATCACCTCTAATTCCGGCCGCAACGCGATGCCGATCGAAATGGCGATGCGGGCGAAAAAGGAAGGCGTATATACGATCGCCCTGACCAACCTCCACCAATCCCGACACACGACTAGCCGTCATCCCAGCGGAAAACGACTTTTCGAAATCGTCGACATGGTTTTGGACAACTGCGTCCCCGACGGCGACGGATTGATGACGGTAGGCGGGGTCCTGACGGGTCCGGGGTCCACGATGTCCAGTCTGTTGATCCTGAATACGATCGTCAACGAAGCCCTGCAGATCTTGGCGAAAGAAGGCGCCGAACTTCCGGTCTTCCAATCGCAAAACGTAGACGGCTTCAACAACGACGCGCTTTATGCCAAATATGGCGACCGCGTCAAACACTTTTAATTCAATTTAGTCATCGCCCCGTGAATCGGGGCTTTGTTTAGTGTCGGTAAAGATGGACTATACTCAAAACAACAGAACATGAGGAAAAAGGAATGGACTTACGATTAAGGTTCAATGAAAATGCGGATAACTATGATGAATTTAGACCGACTTATCCAGATGAGTTATTTTCAGACATCATTAATTATTCCGGCATAGGGAATACAAGTAAGGTTTTGGAGATTGGTATCGGCACCGGACAGGCGACACCTCCGATTCTAGAGACTGGATGTCATGTTACCGCCATCGAGTTAGGAGACAGTCTAGCAAAGTTTACAAAAGAGAAATTCGGCGCTTACAACAATATCGAGATTATAAATATTGATTTTATGGAGTATACGTTGGAAGAAGATCGTTTTGATTTGATCTATTGTGCCACCGCATTTCATTGGTTACCAAGAGAAGAGGGATATAGAAAAGTAAAAGAAGCCCTCCGTGAAAACGGAACAATCGCCCTTTTCTGGAATCATCCGTTTCCAAATCGAAAAGACGACATCAGCAATGTGGTTAATCGAAGGGTTTACGACAAATTCCGGCCATCGGATAAGGATATCATCGAGTTCTCTGAGCATGACTGTCAAAAACGTATCTTGGAGTTAGAGCGATTTGGTTTTCGGGATATTCAAGCGAAATTGTATCAAGGGGTAAGAACGCTTACCACCGATGCATATATTTCTCTTCTTAATACGTATTCGGATCATCGAGCTTTGGACATAGAAATTAAAAGTGCCTTTGAAACGGAAATGAGAAACGCATTGGATGAGATCGGCGGCAAGATCAATATCTACGATACGATTGACTTATACTTGGCAAGAAAGTAATAATGAACGCTTCTTGAGATGACCATCATTCCCATTCGTCGATATCCATCATTCTTTTTTCTTACTTAACATCATCTTAACCGAATGGACCCCCGCCTCGTAAATAGGGGTTTTCTTCTGTCTGCCTCGTGTATCCCCTTTGAACGTTAAGCGCTTTCATGGTAAAATTAGAGACGAAAAGAGGGAGAATCATGAAACGTAAACGTATCTTCGCCATCTTGTTGAGCGTACTCTTGTTGGCGACACCTTTTTTATCGCTCAAAGGCGCACTGTCGATCCGTGCCGCCGATCAAACAACCCTAACGATCCACTATAATCGCCCCGATGGGAACTATGAAGGATGGAATCTCTGGCTCTGGGAAACCGGGAAAGACGGGGCGTCCTATGATTTTACCGGCACCGATGATTTCGGTGCGATCGCCGTCGTCACGATGGATACCACCGCGCTTGAGTACGGGTTCATCGTCCGACTTAACGAATGGGAAAAGAAAGACATCGATGCCGACCGATTCATCACGGCCAGTTCGGGCAAAGCCGAAGTCTGGCTGAAATCCGGCGATGCGACCGTCTATGAAAGCAAACCGACCTTAGGACCGGGGGAAGACCCCGACCCCATCGAAGGGGACGTTACGATCAACGTCCACTATCATCGCTTCGACAACAACTATACCGATTGGAACCTATGGATGTGGCCCAAGGGCGCCGAAGGCGCATCCTATAACTTTACCGGTGAAGACAGTTACGGGAAAATCGCTTCGATCAAACTCGCTCCCGGAGCCGCCACGGAAGTCGGTTTCATCATGCGTAAGGGGGAATGGTTGGCGAAAGACATCGATGCCGACCGGTTCATCCCGCTCTCCAAACTCAAAAACAAGGTCGTGGATGTCTGGTTGCTTCAAGGCGACCCGAAAATCTACTATGCCGCCGCCAGCGTCGATCTATCGCCGAAGTTCCTCGGGGCGAAACTGGACGGGGTCGACCTGGTCTCCGTCAGTTTAAGCGTCCCGATGACCTTGCTGAACGATAAGAAAGAAGGATTGGTCCTGAAGGACAGCGATGGAACCATCGTGGGGATCAAGACGTTCATCTTCAGCGAAGGCGTGACCTCGCCGAGTTCCAGCAACTTCAAGTTCTTTACGGAAACGCCGCTTGACTTATCCAAGACCTATACCTTAACCAAAGCAGGTTACGGCACCATCGCCCTGACCTTCAACAATGTCTTCAACACTTCCGCCTTCGAGGAAACCTACGGGTATGACGGGGAACTCGGAGCCATCTATACCCCAACGAAACCCACGTTCAGACTATGGGCTCCGACGGCGACCGCCGTCACCTTGAACCTTTATGCCCAAGGAAACGACTCTATGCCGACGTCATCCGTCGCGATGAGTAAAGACGCCAAAGGAACCTGGATTCATGAAGCCAGCGGGGATTTGGATAAGACCTACTATACCTATACCGTCACCGCTTTGGGTGAAACCAAAGAAGCAGTCGATCCTTATGCCCGTGCCGTCGGTGTCAACGGGAACCGCGGGATGGTACTCAACCTCGATGCGACCGATCCCGTAGGTTGGGAAGACAGCGATCGTCCGGAATTCGAGAACAGTACGGATGCGATCATCTACGAAGCGCATATCCGCGATTTGAGCGTTTCGCCGGATTCAGGCATCACAAATAAGGGGAAATTCCTCGGTCTGACCGAAGAAAACACCGTCACCGCCAACGGCATCAAGACCGGCTTAAGCCACTTGGTCGAATTGGGCATCACCCATCTGCATTTGTTGCCGGTGTTCGATTTCAGATCCATCGACGAAACCAAACTCGAAAACAACAGTTTCAACTGGGGCTACGACCCGCAGAACTTCAACGCGCCCGAAGGTTCCTATTCCACCGATCCCTATCACGGGGAAGTGCGTGTCAAGGAATTCAAGGAAATGGTCCAAGCCTTGCATGAAAACAACATCCGTGTGGTCATGGACGTCGTCTATAACCACACCGGGGCTTCCGCCGACTCCGATTTCAGTAAGATCGTCCCGAATTATTACTACCGCATGAACGAGAACGGATCGTTCTCCAACGGGTCCGGGACAGGCAACGAAACCGCCTCCGACCGGATCATGGTGCAGAAATTCATCGTCGATTCCGTCGTGTATTGGGCGACCGAATACAAAGTCGACGGTTTCCGTTTCGACCTGATGGCTTTGCATGACATCGATACGATGAATAAAGTGCGTGAAGCGCTCAATGAAATCGATCCTTCAATCATCGTGTATGGCGAAGGGTGGACCGGCGGGGCTTCCCCGCTTCCCGATGACCAGAAAGCGCTGAAAAAGAACATTTCGCAGATCGACGGCACGGCAGCGTTCTCCGACGATATCCGCGATGCCATCAAAGGCCATGTCTTCTCCGATCTTGACAAAGGATTCGTGAACGGGGGCTTGGGCTTGGAAGAAAGCATCAAGTTCGGGATCATCGCTTCCACCATGAACAACAAGGTCGATTATTCCCAAGTCAAATATTCCAAGACGCCCTATGCGCGCGATCCCTACAGCGTCGTTTCCTATGTGGAAGCACATGATAATCTAACGCTTTGGGATAAGTTGAGCCTCACCAACCCGGATGCCACCGAAGAAGAACTCATCGCCATGCACCGGATGGCCAATGCGATCGTCCTGACTTCCCAAGGCGTCGCCTTCCTGCATGCGGGAAGCGACTTCCTGCGTACCAAGGATGGCAACCATAACTCATACAACGCCCCCGACGCGATCAACCAACTCGTCTGGGAGCGCAAGGAAACCTATTACGACAACTTCGAATACTTCCAGGGCTTAATCGAATTGAGAAAAGCGCATCCCGCGTTCCGCATGATGACTGCCGATCTGATCCGTAAGAATTTGGACTTTGTGGAAATGCCGCAAGCCAACATGGTCGGCTACACCCTCAGCGACAATGCCAACGGCGACACATGGGATACCATCGCGGTATTGATGAACGCCAATGACGAAGCGATCGAAGTCACCCTTGAGAAATCGGGATGGCATGTGGTGGTCAACGGGGAAGACGCCGGGGTCGAAACCCTTGAGAAAATCTCAGGCAAAACGATCACCGTCGAGCCGCATACCCTCATGGTTTTGGTCGATTCAGGAAGCATGGGCGGATCCAACCTGTGGATCTACATGATCGTCGGATTGGCCCTTGGACTTGGCGCCGCCGCCCTCTATATGAAAAAGAAAGGGATTTCCCCTTTCGCGAAGAAAACTCTTTAAGTTACTCAAGATAAAAGCCGACTGTTGCTGCAATCGGCTTTTTTCATGGGTTCAATTTTTGAAAGGGAGGGTTACTCACAATTGTCCCCGTTGGTGCGGATCACTTCCTGATAGAAAACGAAGGAATCCTTCTTGATCCGCGGTAAACCCGGGTCCAGGAAATCAATATAGACAAAGCCATATCGCTTCTGGAAGCCGTTCAACCAACTCAGGAGATCCGTGAACGACCACGTGCAATACGCGATCAGGTCCACGCCCTCCAAAATCGATTGTTTACATCTTACAATATGTTCTTTCAGATAGTCAATCCGATAGCCATCATGAATTTCATTGTTTTCAAGGACATCGAAGGCGCCCAACCCGTTTTCACTGATAAACAGAGGTTTATGATAGCGATCGTTCAATTCTTTCAGTGAATAAAGCAGACCGTCGGGATCGATCGCCCAATCCCAGTCGGTATAGCGGATGTGGGGGTTATAGACGTTCTTGTAGAGGCCGGGGATGCCGCTCTCTTTGAATTGTCCCTTGACGCCGTCGGTGTTGAACTTCTCCATCGACGCCCCGTCGATCGGATTGTAGGCGAGGGTGGTGCTTTGGTAGTAGTTGATGCCGATGAAGTCCGCGTGCTTCGCGGCGTAGGCCATCAATTCAAGATCTTCCGAAGTGATCTCGGGAAGGATGCCGAGCTGTTTGAAGTAATCCATCGCCCATTGGGGATAGGAACCCTTATAGTAACTGTCGCAATGCCACCAGTTCACGGTCTGATAATACTTATACTGCGCTTCCTTGTCCCAATGTTCCTGTGAAACGGCGTAGCCGGGGGTGTAGGCGATCGAGGATCCGATCATCCCGGGGATGTTTTTCTCCTTGAACGACTTCACGACGCTCGCATGGACCAGGGCGGTGTTATGGTAGGCTTGCAGGTATTCCTTCTGGTCGGTATGGCCGGGAGGATGCATCGCCAGGATATAACCCAGGGAAGTGAAGATGTTGGGTTCGTTGAGGATGATCCAGTACTTGACGCGACCGCCGAAATGCTTGAAACAGAGTTCGGCGTACTGCGTGAAGTCGGCGACGATGTCGCGGCTTAACCACCCGTCGTACTTATCCTGAAGCGACGCGGGTAGATCCCAATGATAAAGGGTGACGACGGGCTCGATCTGGTTTTCGATGAGGGTATCGATCAATTGCGAATAGAAGTCGATGCCGGCTTGGTTGACTTCGCCGACCCCGTCGGGGATCAACCGTGGCCAACTGATCGAAAAGCGATAGGCTTCCAAGCCCATATCCTTCATCAACGCCACGTCTTCCTTGAAACGGTGGTAGTGGTCGGTCGCGATGTCGCCGTTGGTCCCTTCGAAGGTTTTCCCCGGGAGTTTCACCCATCGATCCCAGATGGAAGGGCCTTTTCCGTCCTGGTCGAACGCGCCTTCGACCTGATACGCGGCCGAAGCGCTTCCCCAAAGGATTTTCTTATCCGACATGTTCTTCCACGTTGAAGAACAAAACGGATCCGAATTCGGATTGTTTGATCGTGTTCTTCGCGATTTTCACCGCGGCTTTAGGATCGCCTTCGACACTGAAATACAACTTCATATTGTCTTGCTTCACGAAGGTGAACGTCACATTTTCGATGGTTTTCCCATCCAACAATGCGCGGATAAAATCCCTCTTCAGAGGGGCGTTGACGATGATCATAGGTCTACTCCTTTTCAAGTGATAGTTTGAGCGCGGTCAGTTTGCGATAGAGTTTCTTCTTTCCGACATTACGCAAAACCGGTAGGCTGAATAATTTGTAATTGAGGGATTTGAATTTGTTGGTGCTGTCGGCGCTTTCCGTCAAGATCACGCGCGACCATCCTTCCTCATCCGCAAGGATCTGATAGCGGACGACCAAGGAATCCTGACCATAGACCGAAACGAAAGCCAAGGATTCTCCTCTTACCCGTTCCGTGACTTCCTGATCCATTTCGATCGACTTCCCGTAGATCTTTTGCGTATGGGTGATTTTCTTCCCCAACAATTGACCGGGCTGACAGGAAAAGGCTTTGCAGAGTTCTTTTTCGAGATAGGCGTAGATGACGTCGGGGGTTTGCTGGATGTAGATTTCGTTTGTGACCATGGGTGGATCCTCCTTATAAAGAAACGCCCCGATCCCATGCGGGACCGGGGACGTTTTTTCGAGTAGGGTTTACTTCTTTTCGGCTTGTGCGTTGGCGACGAAGACGAAGGGTAGGTAGATGAAGAAGGCGATGACCAGGTTGACCGCGGCGACGATGACGGCACCGAAGCTACCGTTGGTGGACAAGAAGGCGTTCAACAGCGGAGGCGTCGTCCAAGGAACGGAGTTGACGATCGGACCGGCGAAACCGGCGACGGTCGCGAAGTAGGCAACCAGAGTCAGGATCGGTTGAACCAAGATGAACGGGATCAAGTAGATCGGATTCAAGACGACCGGGAGACCGAAGAGGATGGGTTCGTTGATCATGAAGATCCCCGGAGCCAAGCCTAACTTCGCGACTTCTTTGGCGTCTTTGGATTTAGCGAACATCAGCAACGCGGCGATCAGAGGCAAGGTCGCGCCCGATCCGCCTAAGAAAACGTAGGCATCCCAGGATCCACGAACCCACGGTGCCAACTGGTTGGCGGCCGTACCGACTTCGCGGATGCCTTGACCATACATTTGGATATTCAGCGTTCCCAAGGTTCCGTAGATCGGGCTCATGAAGGCTTCCAGGATGTTGGCGCCATGCAGACCGAAGAACCAGAACACAGGAATCAGGAAGGATACGAAGACGATGGAGTAGATGCTTTGTCCAAGTTCCATGAAGGTTTCGGACAGATAGGTTTCAAACCAGGTGAAGATCGACATCGAAGCGAATTTGTTGAAGCAATAGGCGACGATCGCGAAGCTCAATACCGTCAGGAAACCCGGGATGATCGCGGAGAAGCCGCGGGCGACCGCCGGAGGAACGGTATCGGGAAGTTTGAAGACCCAATTCTTTTTGACGACCGCGAAATAGATTTCCGGACCGACCAAACCGACCAACAAGGCGATGAAGATCCCCTGTGCGCCCAAGAAGTTTCCGACCCAGCTTGCGACGGCCGGATTGTTGCGGGATAAGGCACCCAGCAATACGAAGGAGGAAACGTTCATCAACGCGACGGCGGAAGGATCTTTGTGTTCCCCTAGGGCTCTATTGTACCCTAAGGAGAAAGTCAAGGCAAGCGCGAGGATGGAGAACGTACCGGATTCCATCAAACTGAACAAGGGCGCGACATTCGCGTTTGCCCAGACGATGAACGCGTTTTCCGCGCCGCCCGGAATGTAGCCGGCCAATAACGACCAAGGTACGAAGAATACGTTATTCAACAAGACGGCGAAGGCACCGACCATTACCAGCGGCAATAATCCGGCGAACGCGTCACGGATCGCGACCAAGTGCTTCTGATTTCCGAACTTGGCGGCGATGGGGACAAACTTCTCTTCTAAGAGGGTGATTAAACCATTCATGAGTTTTCTCCTTTGACCTTTCTCTATGGTTACCATCGATGGAAAATCTTCCGTCAACGGATGTTCCCGACTTGAATGCGTATTTTCGTGGACATTCATCCACGAAAAGGTCTACGATATGAAGAGAGGAATAAGCGCAACCAAATTTGTGAATACAAGCCAACTTAATAGATTCATTGGTATCTCTTTACGTTGTCATTATATATCCAATCTTTTCGGTTTGTAAAGAGGGAATCACAAAATTTCACATTTTTCATCATAATGCTTTTAATTCATTGGTATGATTTGATATAATAGGTACATCTATAAAAGGAGGTCATTATGAAAAACGGATTGAAGATCGTCACCATCGGAGGCGGATCGAGCTATACCCCCGAGCTTGTCGAAGGGTTCATCTTACGGATCAAGGAGTTGCCGGTCAAAGAATTATGGTTGGTGGATGTGGAGGCAGGGAAGGAAAAACTGGCGATCGTCGGAGATCTGGCCAGACGAATGGTGAAAAAGGCCGGCGTCGATCTTGAAATCTTTACGACCCTGGATCGCAGGGAAGCGCTGAAAGATGCGGACTTCATCACGACCCAGCTTCGGGTCGGCGGACTCGACGCCCGGATCCTGGATGAAAGCATCCCCGCAAGACACGGCCTGATCGGCCAGGAAACCAACGGGGCCGGCGGCATGTTTAAGGCGCTGCGTACCATTCCGGTCATCTTCTCGATCATCGAAGACGCGAAGGAACTTTGTCCCGACGCGTGGATCATCAATTTCACCAACCCGGCCGGATTGGTGACGGAAGCCGTCCTCCGCTATGCGGAGTGGGACAAATTCATCGGGGTCTGCAATCTGCCCTACGGCATGGAAGTGGCCACCGCCAAGATGCTAGACGTCGAAAAGAGCCGGTTGCGCATCGACTTCGCAGGACTTAACCATATGGTCTTCGGTCTGGATTTCTATGTGGACGGCAAGAGCGTCAAGAAGAAACTGTTCCACGATTTACTGGATCAGGCCGGTAGCGTCACGATGAAAAACATCGCCAACCTCCCGTGGTCGCCTGAGTTCCTGCGCGGGCTCGATGCGATGCCCTGCGCCTATCATCGTTATTATTTCCAAAAAGAAGAGATGCTGAAACATGTCCTGGAAGATTTCGCTCATGGGAAAACACGCGGGACGATCGTCAAGGAAGTGGAAGAACAACTCTTCAGACAATACGCGGATCCCACCCTCGACATCAAACCGGAAGAATTATCCCAACGCGGCGGTGCGTTCTACAGCGATGCCGCATGCAATCTGATTTCCTCGATGTATAATGATAAGAGAGACATCCAAACCGTCAACACGCGCAACCGTGGGGCGATCGCAAGTCTGCCAAACGACGTGGCGGTTGAAGTTTCCTGCGTGATCACCAAGGAAGGACCGCGTCCCCTGACGATGGGTCGGCTTCCGATCGCAGCGGAAGGGATCGTTCAGCAGATCAAGGCGTTTGAACTCCTCGTGGCGAAAGCGGCGATCAGCGGCGACTACAACGACGCCTTGGTGGCCATGATCACCAATCCGCTAGTCCAAAGCGAAGTGCTCGGACGTAAGGTATTGGATGAACTCCTGATCGCGCATAAGCGCCATCTCCCGCAATTCAAGGCGGTAATTCAGAAACTGGAGGGATAAGGATGAAAATCATCGTCAACGCCGACGACTTCGGCCTCTGTCAAGGTCAGAATTTCGGCATCCAACTCGCCCACCGTCATGGCATCGTCACTTCGGCCTCCCTCATGCCCAACATGAAGGGGTTTATCGAAGCGGTCAACCTTGCCCATGAGAATCCGAATCTTGGAATCGGCGTCCACTTGGTCCTCAGTGCCGGGAAACCAGTATTAAGTGCGGATAAAGTCAAGTCTTTGGTCGGAATCGACGGAAGTTTCAAGAAATTCAACGGAATGAAACAATTGAATCTAAATATCGATGAACTGGAGAATGAATGGCGCGCCCAGATCGAAAAGGTCATCTCCTCGGGCATCCAACCGGACCATCTCGACGGCCACCATCATCTCCACCAACATCCCGACACCTTCGAACTGACCCTGAAACTCGCCAAGGAATACAAGCTTCCCATACGTTACCTTCCGGGAGTCGATCCGGTGAGGGAATTACAACTGCTTCGTCAATCCGGCGTGAAGTATGCCTATTGTGTCCCCGACTTCTATAAGGAAGGCGTCACCCGCGAGTATTTCTTGAATTTCATCGGACTGCACGAGCACCTCGACCAAGACTTACTGGAGGTCATGTGTCATCCGGCCTATCTGGATCCCTACATCCTCCTGCATTCTTCTTACAATCTGGACCGTGTCAAGGAACTCGCGATCTTGACGGATGATTCGATCAAGAAATCCTTGTTGGATGACGGAGTCCAGCTGACCACGTTCAAAGAAATCCAATAGAAAAAGGCGTATCCGACCAACGGATACGCCTTTGGTATATAATGGAGAAGAAGGTGGTGCATCAATGAAAAAAACACTGCATATCGATGGCATGTATTGCGCGCATTGCGCCGGCATGATCAATATCCAAATGTATGCGTTGGAAGGGGTCAAGGATGTCAAGGTCAGCATCGGCGACAAGACGGCCGTCTTGACCCTGGATCGCGACATCGACGAGTTCGACTTGAAGAACGCCGTCCGTAAAGCCGGGTATACACTCATAAGCATCGACTAAAGAAACGCTCGCGCGTTTCTTTTATTTTAGGGTTTGTATGAGGGTGTTCGCGATTTCGATCATCCCGAAGTTGCTTGGATGGATGAAATCGGTGCTCAGGTTATGCATCGACAGCGCCGTCATCGGATCGACATAGACGATTTTTCCGGTGTTTTTCTCCTCGACGATTCTTTTCAGGATCGCGCGGTATTCCGCCGGCGAACTCACGATCACATCGCGCGGACTGGACATTCCGTAATCCCCGTAGAAGGGAAGGGTGCCCAGACATACGATCTTGGCTTGGGGTTGATGCATCATCAATCCGTCGACCAGATAACGCACGCGTTTTTCGAATTCTGCACCGGAAATCCCCGCCACCAGCATGTTGACGCAAAGTTCCAGAACGACGATGTCGTAGGTGCCGCTCTTCATCAGGAAGTCCGCGACTTCCTTTTCACAAAGACAATTCCCGGCCAGCCCATAGTTCACCAGGTCGGCGTTGAGTGTGCGGGCGACGATGTTGGGATAGGTCAGATCGACGGCGGTCGGGAAGAACCCCTGGGTGATGCTCGTCCCGTAGGTCATCATCTTCAGGGAAGGGACTTCATCTTCGAAAGGCAGACGATGTTTCCCGCTCACGCGCTTGATCAAGACATTGTCCGAAAAGATGCAGATGCGGACTACATCGAAAGAGAAACCAAACGGATGGGGGAATCGGTCGGTCAATTCGACATCGTTGAGTTTGGCGATCAACACCGGGATCGTCGTCTCCTTCTCGAAGTGGATTTCTTCCGGATAGGCCATGTCCCCGTAATACACCATGACTTTGGTCATATGGCGTCGACCCATCGACTCCAGCGTGACATAACAATCCTCAAGCGGGACAAGACGGATCTCCGTCCCGTTGAGTTGATAGGCGGTCGTATGCTTGATGGCTTGATTGACGGCGTGCGGATAGCGCGATAAAATCTTCCTCCCCCGTACTTCGACCAATTCGCTAATTCCGTGCAGATCCATTCCCAGGTATTCCATAGATGTCCTCCGGCTTTTCTTCATGATAGCACAGAGTTTGCAAGAAAATGCAAAGATATCATCAAAATGTTCGAAATCGTTGTGGTATTCGCGAAATGATGATACGATAAACCCAAGATGAAGTGTAAATCGAATACAATATGACAAAAAATGACAAATATGAACATCATCAAGGAGGAAACAGGATGAACATCAGTTCGAAGTATGTCGAGGAAGCGATTCGTATTTTACGTGAGATCGAAGCGACGCAAGAGGACAAGATCGAAACGGTGGCGCAGCTTTTCGCCGCCAGCATCGCCGACGACGGGTTGGTCCATGTCTATGGGTCGGGTCATTCACGGATGGGCGTCGAAGAGATGTTTCCGCGCTATGGCAGCTTTCCCGGTTTCCATCCGATCATCGAACTCTCCACAAGCAACTACGGCCAGGTCGTCGGAGCCAACGGCATCTACCAATCCATGTTTCTGGAGAACGTGGAAGGGCTCGCCGCGCAAATCGTCCGTAATTTCAAGTATCGCCCCAACGATGTTTTCCTTCTCTTCTCCACCTCGGGGGCCGGCAACGTGGTCATCGACATGGCGATCGAAGCACGTAAGCTAGGTTTAAAGACCGTCGGGATCACCGGAGTCAAGAATAGCGGACTTGTGAAAGCGAAACATTCGACGGGTCGAAAACTTACCGATGTCTGCGACCTGGTGATCGATACCTGCGTTCCCGTGGGCGACGCAGCGATCTGGATCGACGGGTTGGAGTATCCGGTCGGACCGATGTCCACCATCGCGAATTCCGCCATCGTCAATATGATCAAGGTCCGGGTCGCCGAACTGTTGACCCTTCAAGGGAAACCTCCGCTGGTCATCACGGGAGCCCAAGTCATCGGCGATGTTGCCGCAAAGGAAACCTTCGACGCCGTGATGGAAGAATATGATCGAAGAAGCCGCCGATAAGGCATTAGGATTGCGATAAACCATCCATCATTCTATAATTTGTATATACAAATATAGAAGAAGAACTTCTGAAAGGGAAACCATGAACGACGTATACACACAATACTTGAAAGCGACGACGAAAATCATCAACGACATCGCCGAAACCCAGATGGACAAAATCGAGGCAGCGTCCAAACGTTTCGCCGACGCCATCGCCGACGGCGGCTTGGTCCATGTCTATGGCTCGGGCCATTCCCGCATGGCGGTGGAAGAAGTGTTTCCACGCTACGGAAGCTATCCCGGCTTCCATCCCATCGTCGAACTCTCGATGACCTATCACAACCAGGTCGTCGGCGCCAACGGACAGCGCCAAGCCATGTTCATCGAGAACGTGGAAGGCTTGGCCGAACAAATCCTGCGTAACTTCGTCTTTTACCCCAAAGACGTTTTCTTGCTTTTCTCCACCAGCGGCGTCGGCAACGTCGTCATCGAAATGGCGATGGGGGCGAAACAACGGGGTATGTTCGTGGTCGCGGTCGTCGCGGTCGAAAACAGCCTGAAAACCCCGGTCAAACATTCCAGCGGCAAGAAACTGATCGACATCGCCGACCTGGTCATCGATACCTGCGTCCCTTTAGGGGACGCGGCGGTTCGCGTACCCGATCTAATCTATCCTGTCTCACCGACTTCGACCATCGGTAACACCTTGGTCGTCAACCTCATCAAAGCGCGCGTCGCGGAACTTCTGACCGAAGCCGGCCAACCGCCCTTGGTCTTGACCAGCCCGCATTTCATCGGCATCGATGCTTCCCGCGCCATCTTCGAAGCCACCTATAACGACTATCGGCGTCGTACCCTACGCAATCAATGAACACGCAACGCGTCGTCGTGATCACGGGTGCCCTGGGCGGGATCGGGCAAGCGTCGATCAATCTGTTTCTAGCACAAGGCGACCGGGTCGTCGGGATCGACATGAAACCATCAAACGACCCCTTGGTTCTTTCGCTTGTTTCTTCCTTTCCGGAGTCTTTCCGCTATGAAACGGTGGATTGTACCAACGAAAATGAAGTAGAATCCGCACTTGAGCGCATCGAAAAGGAATTCGGATTGATCGAGGTCCTCTTCAACATCGCCGGCGGGAGCGGCCGCCGCTTCGGCGACGGTCCCCTTCATTCACTCTCCATGGACGCCTATCGCCAAACCTTCGACCTCAACCTCACGACCCAGATCGTCATGAACAAGTTCATGGTGAAACGTTGGCTTGAGTCAAACCGCGGCGGATGCATCATCAACACCGCCTCCGTCCTGGGCATGGTCGGGGGAAACGAGATGTTTTCGACCCACGCCTATGCCGCCTCAAAGGCGGCCATCATCGGGATGTCGCGTGCGATGGCGATCTACTATGCCAAACAACATATCCGGGTCAACGTCATCGCACCCGGGTTGATTGAAACCCCCATGAGCCTGCGGGCCCAAAGCGACGAAGACATATTGAACTACATGGACTATAAACAACCCATCTATGCGTCTAAGCACAAACTTGGCAACCCGCTTTCGGTCGCCAAAGCCGCGACTTTCCTCGCAGCCAAAGAATCGGATTTCATCACCGGGATCATCCTCCCGGTCGACGGAGGTTGGACAGCACAATGACAAACTACGCAAAACGAATCGATAAGATCGTATCGACCGAAATCCTCGTCGTAGGCGCCGGCAGCGCGGGATGCAACGCCGCGATCGCTTCCGCCAGGGAAGGTCGCAAAACGATGCTTGTGGAACGCTATGGCTTCGTGGGAGGGACCAGCACCTACATCCTGGATACATTCTACGGTTTCTATCTCCCCGGCAAAGAAGGACGCAAGGTGGTCGGAGGCATCCCCGACCTGATTTTGGATAAACTCAAACAGAGAGGGGCGATGCTGCTTCGCCCCAACACCTACGGGGCGGGGACGGGGATCACTTACGACCCCGAAACCTTGAAAGTCGTCTATGAGGAACTCTTGACGGAATCCAAGGTCGACATCCTTCTGCATAGCTTCGTGGTCGACGTGTTGAAAGAAGGAAACAGGATCACCGGGGTGATCGTCGTCAACAAATCCGGGTTCCTGAAGATCGAGGCCGACATCGTCATCGATGCTTCGGGCGATGCGGACATCGTCGCGCTCGCCGGTCTTCCGTTTGACGGGATCGGTTCGCATGAACCGGTCCAATCCCTAACGACGACGTTCAGACTCTGCAACGTCGACAACGAAAAAGCCAAAACCTTCACCAAGAACCAAATGTGGGCATGGATGAAGGAAGCCAACGCCAGCGGTAAATACTGGTTGCCCCGTGAAGAAGGCAGCGTCCACATCACGACCCTGCCCGGCGTCATGGCCACCAACATGGTCCGTCTATCGCTCCCAGACCCTACCGACATCGTCGAACTCTCCAAGGCGGAGATCCTGGGTCGCCGCCAAGCCCTCGAGTATTTCCGTTTCATGAAAGACTATCTCCCGGGGTATGAGAACGCCGGCTTCCTGAACTTCAGCACCCAGATCGGTGTCCGTGAGACGCGACGCATCTTCGGCGAGTATACCTTGACCCGCGAGGATGTCTTATCGGCCCGTAAATTCGACGACGCGGTGGTGGAGTGCGGCGCACCGATCGAAGACCACAACCAGACCAGTTCGACGGTTTGGGCGTATCTACCCGAAGGGGAAACCTACCAGGTTCCCTACCGTTCCCTGATCCCGAAAGACAGCGAGAATCTCTTGGTCGCCGGACGTTGCCTGTCCGCGACCCACGACGCCCATGCCTCGGTCCGCAGTATGGGGCAATGCATGGCGATGGGACAAGCGGCGGGAACCGCCGCCAGCCTGGCGTTCACGCAAAAGAAAGCACCCAAAGACATCGATATCAAACAACTTCAGAAAACCTTGGTCGCCAACGGGGCGATCCTGAACCTTCGACAGGAGGAACCGGTGTGAAAGGACAAATCTTGACCGTCAGAGGCTTCGTGGATGCGCAGGATGTGGGGAGCACCTATGTCCATGAACATCTCTACACGACGGCGACGAAAGAAGTGGCGGCGGAAAACCCGACGATGGTCCTTGACGACATCGCCAACGTCGTTTTCGACCTCGCATTGTTTAAAGAAGCCGGCGGGTCGCTCATCGTGGAAGTGACCACGGTCGATTATGGACGAAACATTTTCAAACTCAAAGAATTAAGCGAAATAAGCGGCGTCCACATCGTCGCGACCGGGGGTTTCAATAAAGGGACCTACAACCGTCCATTTCTAGAAAACCGGTCGATCGACGAGGTCGCCCGAGAGTTGATCAAAGAAGTCGAAGAAGGGGTCGACGGGACCGGCGTCCGTCCGGGCGTCCTGAAGATCGGTACCAGTCTAAACCTGATTCATCCCTGGGAGGAAATCGGACTCCGTGCGATTTCCCGCGCCTCTCTCGCCACGGGCATCCCCATCACCACCCACACCCAGGCGGGGACCATGGCGAAGGAACAACTCGACCTCTTCGTCGAAGAAGGTCTTGATCCTTCGTCGATCATTCTGGGTCACATGGACCAACTGGATGATTTCGGCGTCCATCATGAACTGGTGGAACGCGGGGCGTTCTTAGGCTACGATTCCATCCCCAAAGCAAAATACAATACGAAAGAGCGGGCGATCGGCTTCATCCTGCGCTTGGCGAAAGAAGACCTGCATACCCAGATCCTGATCAGCGGCGACTTCGCCCGCCAGAGCTACTTTAAAGGATACGGGGGTCAATTCGGATTGGATTTTCTATTGACGACGTTCAAGGAAGAATTAAGAGAGCGGTTGGATGCGGAGAAAATGGATTCGAGCCGAATCATCGACGATCTCTTCATCCATAATCCGCGGCGTGCCTTGGCGTTTCGAAAGTGAGGCATCCATGAAACTACAGGAAGCGATTGCGAAATCGGGCGTCGTCGCCGTCTTGCGAAACGCCACGGCAGGGAACATCAAGGAAGTCGTCGAGACGCTGAAGGAGAGCGGTGTTTTCGCCATCGAAATCACCGTTGAAAACGCCGGTGGCTACGAAGCCATCGAAGCCTGCAAAGACATCGACGGGATCGCCTTGGGTGCCGGGACGGTATTGACCCTCGACCAAGCCCGCAAAGCCCTTGCTGCAGGCGCCACGTTCATCGTCTCCCCGATCCTGGATATCGAGGTGGTAAAGTATTGTAAACTGCGCAACGTCGAAGTGGTTCCCGGGGTCTTCACCCCCTCTGAAATCGCCAAGGCGGCATTCGCCGGCGCGGACATGGTGAAGCTTTTCCCGGCTGCCCAACTGGGTCCGGACTACCTGAAAAACATCAAAGCGCCGCTACCCCGTATTCCCATCATGGTGACCGGCGGCATCGGCCTCGACAATGCGTTCGACTATTTATCCGGCGGCGCAAGCGCGATCGGGATCGGCAGTCAATTGGTCGATCTTAAAAAAAGCGGGAGCGAGGGTTTTCTGGAAAGTATCCGACAACGTTCGCTTGAATTTGTAAGCCTCGTCGAAAAAGCGCGAAAAACAATCTGAAAAACGACGGGAATCCGCGTCGTTTTTTTTACGATGGTGCTATACTTGTTGTAGATTCGGAGGAAGTGACATGTTTCAATTTGAATTGGATGTGCATACCCATACGACCGCCAGCGGTCATGCCTACAGTACCTTGGGTGAAATGGTCAGCGCCGCCTCGCGGCAAGGATTGAAGATCCTCGGGGTGACGGAACACGCCGAAGGGGTACCTGGAACCTGTTCCTATCTTTATTTCTCCAACTATGGCGTCGTTCCTCGTCATTACGAAAACGTACGCTTGCTTCTTGGGGTCGAACTCAATATCCTGGATTATGAAGGGACGTTAAGCATGCCGGAACGTCTGATGAACCAGATGGAACTGCGGATCGCCGGGATCCACAAATTCTGCTATGTCCCCGGGACCAAGGAGCAAAACACCAACGCCGTCGTCAACGCGATGAAAAGCGGTTGGGTCGATATCATCAGTCATCCCGACGATGGGTCGGTTCCCTTGGATTATGATATCGTGACCGATATGGCGAAGGAATACGACGTCCTTCTTGAACTCAACAACAATTCCTTGGCGCATCCCCATGCCCGGCCCAATGTCCGGGAGAATAATCTGGAGATGCTGGGATTATGTAAAAAGAAAGGGGTCAAGATCCTTGTCAGCAGCGACGCCCACCATGAATCGCAGGTCGGCATCGTCGATAATTGTCTGCCGTTATTGGAAGAAGCTAGTTTCCCGTTGGAATTGATCGTCAATACGAACGCGGAAGCCTTCATGGGCCATCTTGAAAAGAAACATGCGGGAATCAAACTCCCGAATGAATACCCTCATTCAAATGAAAGACAGGTGGAAAAATGAACAGGGAAGAAAAAGCCGTCGAACTATTTTACCAAGGATACAACTGCGCACAATCCGTATTCTGCGCCTACGCCGAAGATCTTGGATTGAACCTCGACCAAGCCGCCCATCTTTCATCCTCGTTCGGTGGCGGGATGGGACATCTGGGGGAAGCCTGCGGAGCGCTGACCGGTTCCTTCATGGCTTTGGGCTTGGAATATGGCTACGGTCATCCGGTCGATAAGGAAACCAAGACGAAGTTCTATGCGGACATCAAGGAAATCGGGGAAGCGTTTCGAGTCGCGAAGGGATCGACGCGTTGCGACGATCTGCTTGAATTCAATAAGTCGCGCCCTAAAATGGAGATCGACGGGAAACCCGTCAAAGAATGTGAACATTTGGTAAGACAAGCCGTGCGGTTGGCTGAAAACTATCGCATGAATCAACGGAATCAAGGATGAAGAAGGCGGAAACGTCTTCTTTTTCTTTCAAATCCAAAAATATATCTATCATTATCTATCAAAAACTATCGTAAAAACGCATAATCTATCGTACAATAGAAACAAAGAGGTGATCGAGATGACATTGACCTTACACTTTGCGAAAACGATCGTCACCGGATACGGACCCAAGATCGACGACGGCGTCCTGCTTGAGGAAGGCGGAAACATCGTCTTGGTAACCCGATCCGACGATGAGGTTTTACGATCGTACCTCCGCGATCCCTCGGTGAATCAAGTGCATCACGGGGCATCGACTCTCATCCCCGGGTTCCTCGACATCCATACCCATGGCGCCCTCGGCCATGATTTCATCCATCCCGATCCGGAACAACTTAAAAACGTCGCGAAGTTCTTTGCCGGCGAGGGGACGACGACCTTTCTTGCGTCGTTGATGGCGAAACCACGGCACATCGAGCGCGAGTTTTTGGAAGTTTACGGAAAAATGGATGTGCCTGAAGATGGGGCGCGATGGATCGGAATCCATAACGAAGGACCTTTCCTAAACCTGAAATTCAAAGCCATGATGGAAGCCGAAGGCATCCGCAAAATCGTCAAGGGCGAAATCGACGACGATGTGCAACTTACGAAAAACAAATTACGGATGGTGACGGTCGCACCCGAATCCGATGGGATCGAAGCGTTCATCGAAGAATGCCATCATCACCAGGTTGCGGTGATGTTCGCGCACACCGATGCGACGGCACAGCAGACCTTGCATGCCCTCGCGGCGGGAGGGGACGGGTTCACCCACCTCTACAACGCGATGACCCAACATACCCACCGCAATCCCGGCGCCGTCACGGCCGCGTTGTTGGAAGGCGACAGTTTCTGCGAATTGATCACGGATGGTTTCCATATCGACCCCCTGGTGGTCAAATTGACCTACCAGATCCTCGGCAGTCGCCGCCTCATCTGCATCACCGATGCCAACCCGGCCAAAGGGATGGGAGACGGTGAGTTCGTCTTCGGGGGCGTCGAATGTGTCAATGTCGGAAGAAAAGCACTGACCAAGGACACGGGACGGATCGCGGGATCGACGATCGGGATGATCGATGCCTTTAAAAATATTTTGGAGTTCACGGGATGTCCGATCGAAGAAGCCGTCGAAATGACCAGCGTCAATCCGGCCAAGCTACTCAAACTCGACAAGATCGGCGGTCTGAAACCCGGCAAATTCGCGGATTTCACGGTGCTCGACGAACGATACGACGTGGTTTCGACCTATCGCGAAGGGAAAAAGGTGTTTCAGCGCGAAACGGAGCGCAAACTCTACAAAATCCTTCCGGTCTTCAATTATCGCATCTGGGGCGGAAACCGTCTCAAAGAAAAATACGGCTATGCCAGCGACCTTCCCAACATCGGCGAGTGCTACAACGTCATCGCGATGAAAGGGCATCTGGATTGTACGGTCGAAGCCACCGGGCAAAAGCTATCCGATTTCTTCACGGCACATCGCGATCTTTTCAAGAGCGGGACCGATGAAATGCCGGTGCGCACCGCCATGGCCAACCCGGTCATCCCGATGTCCATCCAGTTGCATCCCGACGACGCGTATGCGATGAAGCACGAAGGGAAGAAAGGGAAACCCGACGGTGTGTATTTCATCGAAGGGGAAGGCACGATGGTGCTCGGGCACACGGCGAAAACAAACGAAGAATTCAAAGCGAAGGTCGATGCGAAAGCGTTCGATGAATTGGTGCGTGTCATCCCGGTCAAAGCGGGCGATTTCGTGGATGTCCCCTACGGGACGCTCCATGCCTTCGGTGGCGGTGTCACTTTGATCGAGTTCACCCAGAACGCGGATCTGACCTATCGCCTTTATGATTACGACCGGATTGATCCGATCACAAAGAATCGACGCACCTTGCATATCCGACAAGTCCTCGACAACATCCGGATCCCCAACGACGATACCCGGCCGGTTGAACTGCATCCCTTTGAGAAAGAAGGGGTCGTCCAGACGGTCTTCCACGATGAACCCGGGGTCTATACCGCCGGGAAACTGGAGATACAGAATGAAGGGACGTTCAGGCTCGACGAATTCTATTTCCTGACGGTATTGGAAGGAAACGGAAAGATCGACGATCAGGAATTCAAAGCGGGCGAAACCTGGTTCGTGCCCTGTGAGTATCCAAGCATCAAGATCACGGGGAAAAGCTGCATCGCCTATGTCACCTATCGACGGGAGGGGAAAATATGAAAAAGCAAATCGTACATGTCGAGCCTATCTTCAAAGAGAGGATCTGGGGCGGAACGATGATGAAGACGAGATTCCACGGAGAAACCGACATCGACCGCATCGGAGAGATGTGGTGCGTCGCCGCGCTCAAGGGCAACGGGGATAACCGGTTGACTGAAATCGGGATGTCGCTGAGTGAAGCCTATGAAAAACTACCGGAATGGTTCAACTGCGCCAGCGAACAATTCCCGCTCCGCTGCACCTTGATGGATCCAATCGACAATCTTTCGGTCCAGGTGCATCCGACCGAGGGCTACGCGACTGAACACTATGGTTCGTACGGTAAACCGGAAGCCTGGTATGTGTTGGAAACCAACGGGAACCACAAAATCCAATTCGGACACACGGCCAAAACCAAGGAAGAATTCCTAACGAAGGCAAATGACGGGAAGTGGGATGAACTTCTCTCCTATGTAGATGCGAACGCGGGTGATTTCCTCAATGTTCCCGCCGGGACGATCCATGCGATCGGAAAGAACGTCGTCACGTTTGAAATCTCGCGCAACGCGGACATCACCTACCGTATTTTCGATTACAACCGCGTCGACGCCAAGACCGGACAGCATCGCGACCTTCATCTTGACCGTGCGATGGATGTCCTGACGATCCCCCATCAAGAAAAAGGACCGATCCATCCCGAACCGTTCCTCTTTAAGGGTTGTTTGATCAGCGAATTCATCGATGAACCGAAGAAATTCACTCTTCGTAAAATCGAAACGGAAACCCAAGGCATCTTCGATGAACCGCATTTCTACTTCATCACGGTGATCGAGGGCGAAGGTAAGGTGAATGACATCGACGTTCGCCCCGGAACCACATTGTTGGTGCCGGATTCGTTCGGAGAAGTCGAAATCGACGGAAAGATCACGGCGTTGGTTAGTAGCTACCGTGACTGATTCCCAGTCGCGGTGCGACTGATAATTTCTTTATCTTTCGCGGACGGAGAGGGCGTTCATCTCGTTGTCGCCCTGCGTTTCAATCGTGATTTGCGCCAAAATCGACTTCAGGAAGTAAACATGATGGGTGATCTGCAGGCTTAGGTCGTCGGTTTCCTTGCGAAGATGTTTCGCCTGGTTTGCGTCCAATCGAATCGCCCTGATCGTCTTGAAATCATGGCTGATGACGTTTCCTTGGTCTTCCATGAACTGCATGATCGATCCGAACAGGATTTCCTTCGTCAAGGTCGGAAACAGTTCCACCGGCATCCAGGTTTCTTCCAACACCAAGGGTTTCTTCTCCAGCGATCGTAGGCGAAGATAATGGACTAATCGTTTGTCGCTTCCTAAACTGAATTGGCGATCCAATTCGGGGCTGGCTTCTTCCACGGTGTATTTCAAAACCTTCGAATCCAACCGTGTTTTACGGAAGCGGTCGGACATCGTAAACATCAAACGTTCCTGATAAAACTCTTCAGGATTCACGTAGATACCGGAACCTTGTCTAGAATGGATGTAGCCTTGTTCCTTTAGGACGTTCAACGCTTTGCGGATGGTGGCGCGGCTCACTTGATAGCGTTTCGCCAACATATGTTCGCCTTCCATGGCGCCCCAGGCGCGGTACGTCCCCGATTTGATCAGTTGGATCAGATCCTGCGCGATTTCTTGATATTTCGTCATCGTCGAGCCCTCTTCTCTTATCTTTTACTTTACGGTGTATTGACGGAAGTTTCAATGTATTCCTGCACAATTCGGAGGTAAACCATGCAAAAAAATCTCTACCGTCCCCATCCTCTCATCCAAATCGCATCGGTCGATGAAAAGATCAGGATCGGCTACGAAGCGCTGCGCAATGAACTGGCGGTTTTGCTGATGACCCAGGATGTCGTCGCGATCGAAACTTATCCCGGGACAAACAAAGCTCGGCTGATCCAAGAGCTTTCAGGTCTCTTCGATGAAGTCTTCGACACGGATCTAGCCAATTATTCCGGCGAGGAGCTCGACGCGTTTCTCGCGAGCGATCTGACGGATGACCGGGTTTTCGGGCACATCACGCATAAGACGATTAAAGACATCAAACATCCTGAACGCTCGGCGAAACTGCAGGCCGATTTCGACGACTCGACGGGGAAGCGCCTGTTGATCGGTTTGGGGAGCTCGCTTTACTGTAACGACGCGCTCATCTGGCTGACCAGTGTTTCGCGCTGGGAAATCCAGCTACGCTTCCGTCGCGGGGAGTCGGATAATTATAACGCAGGCAACTTCAAGGAAGATCCCCTGCGTATGTTTAAACGCGGTTATTTCGTCGACTGGCGGATCGCGGATCGTCACAAAATTTCGATTTGGGACCGCGTCGCCTATGTTTTGGACGACGATCTGGTCAAAACACCTAAACTTTTGAGTAAACAAGCCGTCGATCAGGCGTTGCGCGAGACTGCGTCCAAGCCGTTCAGCATGGTCCCGTACTTCGACCCCGGGGTGTGGGGCGGACAATGGATGAAAGAACACTGCAACCTTCCGCAAGACAAACCCAATTATGCCTGGTCGTTCAACGGCGTTCCGGAAGAGAACGCGATCTGTTTCAAAATCGACGATGAAACTTTTACGCTCCAGGCTATGGACGCGGTCTTGTTTGAATCCAAAAACCTCATGGGGGCGAAAACCGTCGCACGGTTCGGACGTGAATACCCGATCCGCTTCGACTTCTTGGACACGATGGAAGGCGGGAACCTTTCCCTGCAAGTCCATCCGCTGACCGATTATATCCAACGGACCTTCGGGATGACCTATACCCAGGACGAAAGTTACTATATGCTGGATGCGGGGGAAGGCGCCCATGTCTATCTCGGGGTGAAAACCGGGACGAAGCTCGACGACCTGATGGAAGATTTGCGGGCGGCCCAACGAGGAGAAAAACCCTTCGACGACGCGCGATTCATCAACAACATCCCGGCGAAGAAACATGATCATTTCCTCATCCCCGGCGGGACGATCCACTGTAGCGGGACGCAATCCGTGGTTTTGGAAATCAGCGCCACACCCTATATTTTCACCTTCAAACTGTGGGACTGGGGGAGACTGGGCATGGACGGACGTCCTCGTCCCGTCCATCTCGACCATGCCGAACACGTCATCCAAGTCGACCGGGATACGGAATGGGTGCATTCCCATCTGGTCAACAACATCCAACTTCTCCATGAAGAAGAGGGGATACGGCAAGAGAGGACCGGTCTGCATGAACTGGAATTCATCGAAACCGTACGGACCTGGTTTGACAAACCTTTTGAAATCGACACCGGGAACACCGTCCATGAATTGATGTTGGTGGAAGGGCAAACCGTACTCATCAGCGATCCCGACCACCATTTCGAAGAAACAGAATTCCACTATGCGGAATGTTTCATCGTGCCCGCATCGGTCAAACGATTCATCGTCAAACCGGTCGGGGAAGGGAAGCATGCATTGATCCACGCGTTCGTCCGTGGCACCAGGGAGGATGACTATGGAAATTCGTAATACACCCGCTTTTAGCTTTCCGCTGCCTTTTTCACTCAGTGGAAACCATTTGGATGCGTATGAGAAGAAGGTCGGGGCGCTTGGTGCTTCCTATCTTCATCCGATCCCAAGCGAACTTCAAGAGAAGATCGCCTATCGCGTCGTATCGATCCCGGCGCCGACACCGGCCGTCGCAGGGACGCTCAATTTCGGCGTCACCTACCTTCATCCGTATACGGTCGAAGGGGAATACAGTTTCACCCGCGGTCATTTCCATGCGGACAAGAACTACGACGAATACTATTTCGGCCTTTCAGGCGAAGGATTCCTCTTATATTGGGACGGGAAGGATGAAGTCTTCGCGGAGAAGGTCTTCCCCGGTTCCGTCCATTACATCAACGGGAAATATGCCCACCGGCTCATCAACACCCATCCCGACGATATCATGGCGGTCGGTGCGTGTTGGAACGTGTTGGCCGGTCATGATTATGAAACGATCGATCGCGGCGGATTCCCGGTGCGCTGTTTCAATGTCGGCAACCAACCGGTGTGGAAAGAGGACAAGCAATGAAAAAAGAAGAATTGATCCGACAGATCGAAGGCGGCTTGATCGTCTCCTGTCAGAGTTTCGAAGGTGAACCCATCCATGGGGAAGGAATCATGCTGAAGATGGCGGAAAGCGCCAAATGGGCGGGTGCGGTCGGACTGCGGGCCAACGAACCCAAGAACGTCAAAGAGATGAAAGAAGCCACCGGTTTGCCGGTGATCGGGATCTGGAAGCAGGAATTCGAAGGCAGCGACGTCTACATAACGCCGACGATGAACGAAGTCGACGCCCTGATGGAAGCCGGCAGCGACATCATCGCGATCGATTGTACGAACCGTCTTGCGCCGACGGGTGAAAAAGCATATGATTTAGTCAGAAAGATTAAAGCGAAGTATCCCGACGCCCTGATCATGGCGGATTGTTCGACGTATGAAGAAGGCGCCAACGCGATCAAGCTCGGCGCGGATTTCATCGGAACGACGCTGTGCGGGTATACGGACTATTCCGACCAATACGACGGTCCCAGTTTTCCGATGATCGAAAGACTCTGCCGCGATTTCCCGGGCAAAGTCATCGCTGAAGGGAAGATCAACACGACCGACGAAGCACGCCGTTGCATCGAGCTGGGTGCGCTGTGCGTCGTCGTAGGGGGTGCGATCACACGACCGCATCTGACCGCCCAACGTTTTGTCGAAGCGCTCCAAAGGAAATAACATGGCCACCAAAATCAATCCACGCAAAACCGCCGGAAGACTGGTTCTCGATACGTTCAAGGAACATCGGGCTTTCAGCGAGAAGACCGCCCAACCGGCGGAGATCTGCAAGGATCTTCCGCTCTCATCCAACGTCATCGCCTATACCATCACCAACATGATGGCCGACAACATCCTCATTCGCACCGAAGACAACCGATTCTATTACAGCGAAGAGAACTGGAATAAGTTCCAAACCAAATTCAACCGCGTGTATTGGGTCATCATCGGGATCCCGGTCGTCGTTTTCATCGTCCTTTATGCGATTCAGGCGTTGGGGCTTTTGAAATTCCTTGACTAGATCCCCAATCTGTATAGTATAATATGTCTAAACAAATCTTGTATTTCACATAACCGACAAAAACGATAAAAACATTCCAAATAATTACAATTTATTTCAAAATCGTCTTGCAATGGTCAATAAAATAAACTATGATAGGTTTAGAAGTTAATGTAACCCCTTTCGATTGAAGGAGAACAAAACATGAAATATGTCATCTTGGTAAGTCACGGTCATTTCGCGCAAGGTTTGCAATCCGCCGTCATGATGATGAGCGGAAAACGCGACGACATCCTAAGTACATCCCTGGAAGAGGATATGGGCACCAACGATTTCGCCGAGAATTTTAGAAAACTGGTCGAACCGCTGACAAGCGACGACGAAGTTCTTTTGTTTAGCGACATCTTGAGCGGATCGCCGTTCACGACGTCGATCGAAGTGTTGAACCAACGCGGATTGTTCGCCAAAACGACGGTCTTCGCGGGCATGAACATGCCGATGGTTCTGACAGCCGTCCTGATGAAAGACAATCTTGAAAAGCAAGACATGATCGAGGCGGTATTGAGCGAAGGCAGACTCGGGGTCACTCTGTTCCAGATGGACGCCGTTACCGATTATCAAGAGGAAGAACTCTAGGAGGTTAGTATGGCAATAACATTCTTACGCGTCGATGACCGCATTATCCACGGTCAAATCACCACCCGTTGGTCGAAGGAATACCCCTGCGATGCGATCGTAGCGGTCAACGACCATGCGGCCAACACATCCTTCATCAAAGCTTCGTTCTTGTCCGCCACCGGCAAACCGACCTATATCTGGACGTACGCCGAATGGTTGGAGAAATGCGACAAAGTCCTACAAAGCCAGAAGAACTATTTCTTGATCACCAAGGAACCGATGCTGATGGCGAAGATCCTCGTCGACGACGGATTCAAGCCCGGACCGAAACTGGTCTGCGTCGGACCCGCCAACGACCGTCCCGGTGCCGTTAAGATCGGGAACAACCAATCTCTGATGCAAAACGAAGCGGATGCATTCGAGAAGATCCACCAAGCCGGTTATGAAATCCTGTTCGCGCTCGTCAAAGAAGACGCGGTCGGATACTGGCCCAAATTCCGTTCAATGTTCGGATACAAGTGAGAGTGACTTGTATTTCCGATATTGATAGATTAAAAACCTGAAAGAAAGGGAGGGTTTTATGGAGATTAATATCTTTCAAGCCTTATTGTTAGCGGTCATGGCATCGCTGACATCCGTCATCGGCGCTCTCGGCACGACGTACTCTTGGTACACCTTGTCCAGACCGTTGGTCGCATCTCTTGTCGTCGGTTTGATCTTAGGTGACGTGAAGACGTCCATCATGGTCGGAGCCGCGATCCAAGTCGTTTACATCGCGTTGGTTACTCCGGGCGGAACCGTATCCGCCGACTTGCGTGCCGTTTCGTATATCGGTATCCCGTTGGCGGTTGCTGCCGTTAAGGGCGCCGGTTTGAATCCTGCATCCGCGCAAGGAGCCGGTCTAGCCGTTTCCATCGGTGCTTTGGTCGGTACGGTCGGAACCGTCATGTTCTATTCCACCGCGACGATGAACTTGATTTGGCAACAAATCGGTTGGAAAGCCATCGACAAACTGAATTACAGAATCATCTATCTTACGAACTTCATCTTCCCGTTGATTTCCCACTTCGTCATCGCTTTCCTTCCGACGTTCTTCATTACCTACTATGGTACCGATATCGTCGCGAACTTGAAAGAATGGTTGCCGATGGATGGTATCCCGATGAAGACGATGTTCACCCTCGGTTCGTTACTACCGGCCGTTGGTATCGGGATCCTGTTGAAACAAGTCGTTCAGAATCCAGTCGACCTTATCATCTTCTTCTTCGGCTTCACTCTCGCCGCAGCATTGAAGATCAACTTGGTCGGAGCCGCGTTCGTCGGCGCTATGATTGCCTTCTTGAATTACAAGATTATTATGGTTGGAGCCGGTAAGAAGTCCGCTTCCCATGAGGAGGATCTCTAAGATGAGCGTTAAATTAACTAAAAAGACGAAAGATCAAGCATTCTGGTGGTGGTATAATGGAAACTTGACTGGATTCACCCACCAACACATGCAGACGTTTGGCTTTATGTGTGCGATGATTCCGGTTATCAAAGAATTGTACAAAGACGACACGCATCGTCTGCGCTCCTTGAAGACCTATACTCCGTTCTTCAACACCGAACCGCAAATCGGTTCGATGGTTGTCGGTATCTCCGTCGGTTTGGAAGAAGCCCGTGCGAACGGACATGAAGAAATCGACGATGAAATGATCAATGGTATCCGCGCTGGTTTGATGGGTCCGTTAGCCGGTATCGGCGACTCCTTGATTCCCGGCACCTATATCCCGATCTTGTTGTCCATCGCTTTAGGTTTATCCACCGATGGTTCTCCGTTAGGCGCGATCTTCTATGCGATCGTCTATATCGGAACCATGACGTTCTTCATGAAGTATATCTTTGACAAAGGCTACGAACTGGGCGGCCGTGCTGTCGATGTCGTTATCGGCGAACAAGCCACGGCGTTCCGTGAATCCATGGTTATGGTCGGTACCATCGTTATCGGTTCCTTGGCCGCTTCCTGGATCGGCGTATCCACCGCGTTGAAATTCGACCTCGGCACCTACTACAATGCCGCCGGCGAACAAGTCGCGAATGTCCTCCGTCTGCAAGACACCCTGAACGGGATTTTCCCGAACCTCTTGTCCTTGTTGACCGTATTGTTCACCTGGTATCTGATGACGAAGAAGAAAATGTCTCCGATCACGGTCATGTTGATTCTCGTTGTCGTCGCATTGGTCGGCGTTCTGATCGGCTTCTTCGACCCGGGTCTGTCTTACTAATCTATCATTCGTTGAAAAAGCCCTGCTTAGCGGCGGGGCTTTTCTTTCAAAGGAGTCCTAACGATGAAAAAAACGGAAATCGAACGTCTGCGTCAAGAAATCTTAACCAAAAACATTTATCTGCGTCAAATGAGGATTTGGTTCTTGTTGAGTACGTTGTTGGTGCTGGTCTGCGCCTTGATCGCGTTTTGGGGTTTCTCGGGCGTCAGCGATGCGTTTCTCCCCAACATCAGCGTCGCGACACGTCAACCCATCGCATGGATCGCCACGGCGATCGGTGCCTGCGCGCTGTTTTTCTCGGGTTTGGTCGTCATCGCATTGATCAACGGACGCAAACACGTCCTTTCGTTGATCGACCAACTCAACGCGAAAACGGGCGGTAAAGTGAAATGAAACGCGAAATCGAATTGATGACCGGTTATTTGAATTCGACCCGAAAGAATCTGATTTCGATTTTGGATCGCCATGACGAAATCGTTTCGAAATTGATCGATTTACCCATCCATGAGTCCACCCGTCTTTATTTCATCGGAAACGGATCTTCCGGCGAAGGGGCGAGAATCGCTTCCTTCCTGTCGGTAAGCGTACTTGGAATCCTTCCTTTGTGTGTCACCCCGTATTCCTTCACCCATGGTCTCGTGGACGCGGTTCGTCCCGACGACATCGTCGTCGCGATCTCCCAAACCGGAACCAGCCATGAGGTGGTTGAAAGTATACGTCTTGCGAGAGCGAAAAACGCTCGTACGATTTCTTTAACCGCGACGTCGGACTCGCCTGTCGCCAAAGAAGCGGAGTTCCCCTTTGTTTTTCCCGAATGCGTCGAGCATGTCGGCTATAAAGTCACCGGGGTCATCGGCCTTCTTTATGCGTTTTGGATCATCATCCTTGGACTTGCGTTCCACAATGTCCGGATAACGAAAACGGAGCTTCACGATAACATCGAAGAGATCCGCGACTTGACCTTGCGTTATGACGATTTGGCGTCGAAGGCGACGGATTGGGTCGAAAAGAACGTGGAAGTGTTTGAAAAAGCGAAGACGATTTCCGTTTTGGGTACCGCGGATTTGGTCGAGACCGCCATGGAGTTCGCGATCAAGTCGATCGAAGTCCAAGGACGTTTCTCCCTCGCGGTCGAAACCGAAGAATTCCTCCACGGCATCTGCGCCACCGATCCCAAAGACAATCTGGTCATCCTTCTGGTGGATGGGAAGAGCGAAGCGTTTGTCCGGCGTGTCTATCCCGTCATCCAAGAAAGAGGGCATGACGTGCTCTGGATCGGTCAGGGGGCGCCGCGCGAGGGCTTGGCGTTGGATATCGTGGATTCCAAACATTATACGACGGCGCAGTTCTTTCCCGTCGTCCATGCCTGCATCATCGCCTGGGCGAGGTTGAAGGGGTATGGCGACATCGGGACAATCGTGTTCGCCGATTATCAGAAACAATTGAAAGTCAGGGAGGAATGAAAGAAAGTCCGCGCGAGCGAACTTTCTTTTTTTCTATTGTTTCCCTTTGAAGCGGTCGATCATCCGGTTGACGACGCTGCGTTTGTCTTCCTCGACGATCTCATCCGCGATGAATTCATAGGGCGGGACATAGAGGGGTTGATATTGTTTGAGAATCTCCGCGACATCTTTGCGTGAAGGCAGGACATCGTACTTCTTGAAATATTTCGCTTCACCTTGCGTATCGGTTTCGACGAAATTCGTGTTTTCGATTTGCTTGTGTCCCAGGAATTTCTTCCACATCGTTTGGAAGATCACGCGCTCAGGATACCATCCCAAGAGAAAGTGTTCCGTCAGATAGACAAGATTGGCGCTGAAGTTGCTTGCGGTGTTCTTGTCGAAGACAAACCAAGGTTCACCCTCGTAGACCACATCTGTCAACTTGCGGCGAAAACCCAAGGCGTAAATCAGGTCCGCGGTACGACGGGCGTTTTTCCTGAATTTCTCGGAGACCGCGAATTTATTCGAATTGGTCGACATGTAGTAGCGTTTGATCGTCGCGGCGAATGCGGGATCCGTTTCGCTATCGCGGTCGAAACGGATGGCGTTGGTGATCTGTTGATCGGTAAGCATCTTGACCCAAGCTTCGCGGGAAACCGTCGGCAAGGTCTTTTCCGTCAGGTTGACGCAGATGTCGAAATCATATTTCTCAAGGGCGTCCTTCATCTGATACAACCAGCAACGCGCCGACGAGAGGTCGCCTTCCTGCGCGAAAGGGGTCGACGTCGAAAGCAGGATGTTGGGGTTCTTCACCAAGGTGAAATACGCTTCGTTGCGCCATTTGTCGTCATTGAGCGACAATACGACGTAGTCTTCCTTACTCAGTGCGACCGCGTACTGCAGCGCGATTTCGGGCTCGTCCCGGCCTTGCAGTAGATAACAGATTTTCATGGCTCTTCCTCGTTTCTCTTCTCTAATGATACTTTATTTTTCGGACTTTTGAGCAGGAATTTGAACGAATTTAGAAGATTTTGCAAACTTCTCTTTCGTGATGATGAGAGAAATTCGGAAAATGACAGGATAAATTGTACGTTCTTGTTTGAAACGGCGATATTATGTGAAAATTCCGTGATATAATCTACAAGGAGTCGGACATTTCACAAAAAAAACCAAAATAAGATGAAAAAAAGTGACAGAAAATGTCAGAATGTTAACACCTATGACAGAATTTGGAATATAATGAAAGAAAGAGGCGATGCGCATGTTAGCAAGTGAACGGTTAATGTACATTCTGGATCGATTGAAGGAGCATCCCGCGGTGACCATCCGTGAGATGTCGTTGGAACTCAACATTTCCGAAGCGACGGTCCGGCGGGATTTGGATGAACTACAACGGCAAGGGAAACTGAAACGCCAACATGGCGGGGCGGTCCTTAACAGTATGCTTCATACCATCTCGGAATCGACCGATTGGACGATCAACGAGAAAACGATGATGCATACCGAAGGGAAACGCAAGGCGTGCGAATTGGCGTCCGAGATCGTCCGCGACGGCGATTGCATCTACATCGACGGCGGTTCAACGATGAGTTTCCTGATCCCCTATCTGAAAAACAAGAAGATCCACATCGTTACGCCGAACATCCGTTTCGTGCGCAACCTTGGCCATAGCCAATGTAGCGTACAGATCATCGGCGGGACGTATGAACCGTTTTTCGATATGTCGATCGGAAGCAAAGCCACGCAGGCGACTTCCGAGTTCAGATACGACTTGGCGTTCTTCGGCGCCGGCGGGGTCGACCCGCTGACGAAGGAAGTCTATAGCGCGACCATCGAAACCGTCGTCAATAAAGTCGCTGCGATGAAGAACTCGCTGCGTAACTTTCTGATCGTCGACTCAAGTAAGTTCTCGCAGCGCGCGTTCTGCTATTGCTGCAGCACGGACGACTTCGAAGCGGTCTTCTCGGATCTGTTGCCGGCCGGCGAACATGCATTGGATAATCTGCACTCTTGGGAGGAAAAACGTAGTGAAACAAAATGAAATGATTGAAAAAATGAAGGGCGGGTTGATCGTATCCTGCCAATCCTATCCCGATGAAATCATCCATAGCGATGAGATGATGGTGATCATGGCCCAAGCCGCAGAGTGGGCGGGGGCGGTCGGCATCCGTGCCAACGGACCTGAACAAATCCGTAAAATCAAGGAAAAAGTCAAACTTCCTCTGATCGGGTTGTATAAGATGTGGTTCGACAACACCGATGTCTTCATCACCCCGACGCTTCAAGGCGCCCGGGATATCATCGAAGCCGGGTGCGACATCGTCGCGATGGATTGCACGTTCCAGATCAACCAGGACGGACGTCGCGCCATCGATTTGTTGCCGGAATTCAAGAAGGAATTCCCCGACGTCCCGGTGTTCGCCGATGTCTCCACGATCGAAGAAGCCAGGGAAGCGGTAAGACTGGGCGCCGACATCGTCGCCCCGACCTTGTATGGATACACCAAAGAAACCGCCCACATCGAAGGGGCGGATTACCGGATGTTCGGTGAATTCTGCCGTGAACTGTCCAAAGACGCCTACGTCTTCATGGAAGGCCATGTCTATACCCCCGAAGACGCGATGAAATGCGTTTTCCTGGGCGCCCATGCCGTCGTCGTCGGTCAAGCCATCACGCGTCCGCATTTGATCGCGAAACGGTTCGTCGACTTGCTGAGCGGATATCAAGACAACTGGCGCAAGTCCGAAAACGTAAAACACTAAACACAAAAGAAAGCCCTGATTCATGCGATGCATCGATCAGGGCTGTTTTTTATGCAAAGACCAGGAAGTAGATGACGGCCAGGATGGCCAAACCTAAGACGATCAAGCCGACCTTCTTGCTTTGACGGGTCTCGCGGACATAGTTGAACGTCTTCTCGAAGCCTTTGTGTTTGTACATGTTCTTGGATTTCGGTTCGTTCTTGATGTATTCCTTGACGATCCGATGATTCTTCATGTACGTTTCAAACGCTTCCTTCGTCGGCAACTCGGCGCCGACCGAGAATTCCTGCAGATATTTACTCCATGTTTCCTGCGGTGTATCACTATGGTCCAATGGATTGAAGTCGACGATCTTGGACGGGCTGACCGTGGTCTGGATCATATCGGGGACATAGTCCGGTTTACGGTCATAGACGACGATCGTACGCGGTGTGCTCATGAACTGCGCGACCACGGCTTTGGTTTTATTCAGGATCGCTTTGATTTTGCTTGGATCCGTCGTCACGAAGTTTGCGAAATCCACATTCATCAGCGCATCGGCCGCATCGAGGTACGACTTCGCGCTCTTCGCCGATTCGACCGCATACCCTAAACGATAATCCTTCAGGATGGTGAAACGGCAGTTGATGTTGGCTTCGGTCGACTTGATCAGATGCACGATCAATTTCGTCGCTTCTTCTTTCGTCAACGTTTTCGCCAAGGCGATCGTTTCGTCGAACACGTCTTCGATCTTCAGATAAGGCGTATCGACATAACGTTCATCCACATAGACTTCCTCATAATCAAGTTGGGTAAAACGACTCAATGTATCATACATTTCTTTATACGTTTTCATGTCACACGTTTCCTTTCTTGCGTTTCATTTGCACCGTAATGTAGAAGACGGCTTGGGAAAATCCGTAAAGCGCGATCCCGATCATTCCCAAAAGATAGATCCCCTCGTATTTGCTGACAAAAGCGGTGATCCCCGACATCAATGCGACGGCGAAGTAGGAGACGATCTTGATGTTGACGATTTTGGGGTCTTCGGTCATCGCCGAAGCGACGAACCCGATTTCCTTGATGTCGTCGGGGAACTTCGTCGACGAATAATGGCGTACGACCAGGAATTCGAAGGCGGCTTCACTGATCCCCCAACTCGCCAAAGCGGCGAGGATCGGCCAAGGGGCGACGGTGTTGGTCAAGATGGTCAGGACCATGAACACCAAAAGAACCAGGAAGATGCGGTTTTGGTAATAACCGATATAGCGGAAATCCGCCTTGTTGATGACGTAGGCTTTTTTGCGCCATTTGCGCACATAGATGAACTGACGGTGACGGTTCTTAAAAATGTTGATCCGCCGTAAAGACGCTTCTTCTTCGGTGATGTTGACTTTCGACATGGGTTCTACGTGTTCTCCCTTTTTCCTCTCTCTTATTATAAACGGTTCTGTGTTTGTTTCCGACATAAAACGACAAAAATTCGCAAAATCTTCTATAACCGATTGAAACCAATGATAACCAAGTGTATAATTTGGTTAAAGTTGGCATTGGAGGACGATGCATGGCAAATGAGCAATTGAATCGACGCAAGGGAATGGCCAATCGAATCATTCAGGACGGAAAGGCGACGGTTAAGGAATTGGCCGAGATTTTCGGCGTGAGTACGGAAACGATCCGCAAAGATTTGGACTATCTCCAGCAAAAAGGCCTTCTCATCAAAGGCCACGGGGAAGCCCTGCTGAGCGGTCCGTATTCCGAACAGCCGATCGGCGTGAAGATGAGCGAAAGGACGATCCAGAAGCGCAAGATCGCCAAGGAAGCCTTGGCGTACATCCCCGAGAAATGCAAACTCTTTCTGGATCCCGGAAGTACGGCGCTTGAATTGGCGCGCCTGCTTTGGCAGAAGGAAGAACTGACGATCTTCACCAACTCGATCGCCGCCGCCTCCATCCTGCTTCCTTCCCAACATGAAATCATCTTGTTGGGTGGTCGGGTACAGCGCAGTTCGGAATCCTTGGTCGGACGGTTCGCCGTCGACCAACTGATGGATCTTCACTTCGATTTGGCGATCATGGGGACCGACGGGTTCAAAGGGCAACGCGGACCGACGACCTTCTCCTACGAGGAGAGCCTGGTCAAAAAGGAAGTGTTGCGTCGAAGCAATACGAAGATCCTGATTTTCGACGAGAGTAAGTTCGATGTGACCGGTACCTATACCTATGGTAAATTCGATGATTTCGATGTCTTGATCACCAATGCGGAAGGGAAAGCGGATGCGCAGGACCTACCTTATGCCAATGAATGGAAATTCACGGAGGAAACCCAATGAAACTGCAGCTCGCCCTGGATACCCTATCCCTCAAACAGTGCCTGGACTTGGTCGAAAAAGTGAAGGATACCGTGGACATCGTCGAAATCGGAACGCCCGTGCTGTTGGAATACGGACTGTGGGCGGTACGTGAAATGAAAGGGCGATTCCCGGATTTGGAAGTCCTCGCCGATGCGAAAATCATGGATGCCGGGGAATATGAAGCCTCCCAGTGTTTCGAAGCCGGGGCGGATTATGTCACGGTCCTGGGGGCCAGCCACGACACCACGATCTCGGGTGTCGTCAGCGCGGCGCGTAAATACAACCGTAAAGTCATGGTCGACATGATCGACGTGCACGACCTGCGTCAAAGAACGATCGAAGTCGATCGTCTGGGGGTCGATGTGATCTGCGTCCATACCGCCTTCGACCTACAGTCCAGCGGAGCCAATCCCTTGGCCGAACTAGAGATCATATTGAGCGTTCTCGAGAATGCAAAAGCCGGAGTCGCGGGTGGCGTGAAGCTGTCGACCTTGGGTGCGATCGCCCGGTTGAAACCTTCGATCATCGTGGTCGGAGGGGGCATCACCAACCAAGCCGATCCGATCCAGGCCGCGAAGACCATGAAAGCGAGGATGAACCATGAATCTGCATGAATATTCCGACGCCGTAACCCATGAGCTGAATAAGGCGTTGAATCAAATCGATCCAAAGAGCGTCGACCGTATGATCGAAGCCTTGGAAGGCGCGGATGAAATCTTCGTCTGCGGCGCAGGCCGCAGCGGCTTCATGGCGCGCGCCTTCACGATGCGTCTGATGCATATGGGTCGCAAAGTCTATCTGGTCGGGGAAACCGTGACGCCCAACCTACGTCAAAGCGACGTGCTAGTCGTGTGTTCGGGATCGGGTGAAACCAAGAGTCTGGTTTCCATGGCGCAAAAAGCCAAGTCGTTGGATGCGAAGGTCGTCCTGGTGACGATCAATCCCGAATCGACCATCGGGAAACTCGCCGATGTCTGCGTGCGCATCAACGCGCCTTCACCGAAGGCCGCCAAGGAAGGGGATCTCAAAAGCATCCAGCCGATGGGGAACCTCTTCGAACAATCCCTGCTTCTCTACTTGGATATCTGCGTGATGCTGATGATGGAAAAGAAGAACTTGACCGGGAGCGAGATGTTCACGCGTCACGCCAACCTCGAATAACCACAAGGAGCCACCATGGGAAAAGAACTCGTATTCCAAGCCTTGCGACATGAAGACGTAGAACGAGCCCCCTGGGTGCCGTTTTGCGGCGTTCATGCGGGCTCTCTGAAAGGATATAGCGCCAAGGAAGTCCTGCAGGACCAGGCGAAACTGGTCGAGAGTCTATTGGAAGTCAACCGTGCCTACGCGCCGGACGGACAACCCGTGCTTTTCGATTTGCAGGTCGAAGCGGAGATTCTGGGATGCGACCTCACCTGGGTCGACGACAGCCCTCCGATGGTATCCAGCCATCCTTTAGCCAAAGACAAGAAGATCCCTTGTCATTGCTTGATCCCGGATGAAAACGACGGAAGGCTACCGATGATTCTGGGGGCGATGCGTGAAATGAAAGCGAAGGTCGGCGAAACGACCGCGCTTTACGGCTTGATCACCGGACCGTTCACCTTGGCTTCGCATCTACGCGGCACCGATTTATTCCTCGACATGTACGACGACCCGGATTTCGTCATCGGATTGTTGGGTTATTGCGCATCGGTCGCCAAGAAGATGGCGGCGATGTACATCGATGCGGGCATGGATGTCATCGCGTTGGTGGACCCTTTGGTCTCCCAGATTTCCAGCGACCATTTCGAGGAGTTTCTGACCTTGCCTTATACGGATCTCTTCGAGGATCTGCGTCAAAAAAATACGTTCTCTTCGTTCTTCGTCTGCGGCGATGCAACCCGCAACATCGAAGCGATGTGCCGTTGTAAACCCGACAGCATCTCGATCGACGAGAACATCGACATCAAAGCCGCCAAAGCGATTTGCGACAAGTACGACGTCACGATCGGCGGAAACATCCAACTGACCGTCACGATGCTTCACGGCTCGCAGAACGCAAACATGAAAGCCGTGCTCGACATCCTGGATGCCTGCGGCACCAAGAACCTGATCGTCAGCCCTGGATGCGATATGCCCTACGCGACACCCATCGACAACGCCATCGCCGCCTCCTATGCGATCCATCATCCCATAGAAGCGAGGGAAATGCTGGGGAGCGACGACGGTTCCTTGGATCTCAGCGGCATCACGGTCGATTTGCCTGAATACACCTTATTAAAGAAACCGTTGGTGGAAGTCTTTACCTTGGATTCGGCCAGTTGCGCCGCCTGCGGATACATGATGGGCATGGTCCACAGCGTCAAAGAAGAACTGGGCGATTCCTTCGACTTCATCGAATACAAATTCACCAAGAAAGAAAACATCAAACGATGCATGGATATGAAGGTCCAACATCTTCCTTCCTTATACATCGACGGAAACTTGGTCTATTCTTCGCTTATCCCCAGTCAATCCGAATTGATTGCGGAAATCGAAAAGGTAAGAAAGTAATGGAATTGATCGTCGTCAACGGGTTTTTGGGCAGCGGAAAGACCACCTTGATCCAACGCTTCCTTCAAGATGCGCAAGCGCCGCTCCCCGTCATCGTCAACGAGTTCGGGAAAACGACCTATGACGCCGACCTTCTGGGACGACTCAGCGACGCCGTGACGTCGATCCATCACGGATCCATCTTCTGCACATGCAAAGCCCCCGAATTCATCGATGTCCTGTCCCGCTTGATGAAAGAAGGGCATGCGAGGATCATGGTCGAATCCAGCGGGTTCGCCGATCCCAGCGCAATGGACGGGTTGATCGTCCAAGCGATGAACCATGCACAACTTGAAAGCGTCGACGTCGCTGCGATTTCACTGGTCGATCCGTCGACCTTCATGAAACTGATCGGATCGATGGCCATGCTTCGCAAACAGGTGGAATGCGCGGATGTGATCCTGATCCACAAGACCGACATCGCTTCGCAAGATCAAATCGAAGAGCTCCGTATTGATCTAAACCAACTTAACCCGCATGCCGTCCAATTGACGGGAAGTTATGGAAACTTCGATCACGACCGGCTCAGATATCATTCTTTGTCGATCCGGGATGAAATCCGATCGGGTTCCAAAAAAGACATCTCGTCCTCCGAACTCACCGTCGTCTGCGGGAAATGGAAGGACCTGCTGATGATCACATCGTTTCTGAGGGAAGTCCAACCGTATCTTCTTCGCTTGAAAGGGACGGTCCGCACAAGCGACCAAGGCTATCGCATCGAAATCGCCGGGACATCCCGCTTGATCGAACCCGAGAGCAAGGTAACGGATGAGATCGTGATGCTTTATTCCTCGAAGGAATCTTCTTCCAAAGACATTCTTGAGACGCTTCATCGTCATCATCCGCAAGCGAGGCTCAAACCATGAGCCGCAGAATCATCGCCTGCGAGGTCTTCAAACCTTATCTAGACAAACTTTTCGAAGAAAGCGGCATCGAAACCGTGGATTATCTGGAGATCCGTCAACACGACCATCCGGAACTTCTGGCCCGATCGATCCAATCGATCATCGACGATACGAAAGACGTCGATGAGATCCTCTTGTTTTACGGCTTGTGCGGGAATGCGATCCTACCGCTTGTTTCCAGAGGGATACCGGTCAAGGTTCTGAGGGTGCATGATTGCGCCGCCGCCCTGATGGGATCTAACGTTGCCTATCGGAAACGCTTCGAAGGGAACCCCCACAAACGTTACCATTGTCTGTCCTATGGCGAGCGCGACGACGAGTACTTCGCCCGGACATCGCCCGAATATCGGAAAATATCAGAAGAGTACGGGGAGGACAATGCGGATTACGTGTTCGCGATGCTTTATGACAAGTTCTCGACCCCCGTCACCTATATTAAACTCGGGCTGGACGGGGAAGACGCGCAGATCCGACGCAAAGAAGAAGGCTACTATTCCGTGATCGACGGGAACTTGGATTTATTGAGAAAGATGCTGAAGGGGGACGACGACCACGTCGGCGTCACACTCTATCCCGAACACAAGTTCGTAGGCGTCTATGATTATGAAGAAATCTTAACCACGATCAAGCAACACCATGACGATGAAAAAACAAGGGAGGAATGAACCATGGACCAGGCTTTTTATGAAGAATTGATTCTGAGTGTGACGCGAGGTAAAGTCAAAGATGTGGATCGTTTATGCAGGGAAGCGTTGGAGAACGGCGTCAGCGCCTTTAAGATCTTGGATGACGGACTGCTCGCCGCCATGCAGATCGTCGCCGAACGATGGAAAAACGGGACGGTCTTCATCCCCGAAGTCCTGATCGCAGCCCGCGCATTGAACGTCGGACTGGCGATCCTTGAACCCTATCTTGTTTTGGGGAATCAAAAACCCAAGGCGAAAGTCGTGTTGGGGACGGTCAAGGACGACCTTCACGACATCGGGAAAAACATCGTCGGATTGATGCTGAAATCGCATGGCTTCGAATGCATCGACCTGGGTGTCGACGTTGCGCCGGCGAAATTCGTCGAAGCCGTGAAAGAAAGCGGCGCCAAAGTCGTCTGTATGTCCGCGCTTCTGACCACTTCGATGATCCATTTCACCGAAGTCGTCCAAGCCTTCAAAGAAGCGGGCTTACGTGATTCCGTATTGATCTGTGTCGGAGGCGCGCCGGTCACCGCCACCTTCGCTTCGCAGATCGAAGCCGATATCTTTGAACCGGATGCCGTGACGTTCGCCGAACATCTTGAACGACGTTTGGCCTAGGAGGTACATATGCCACTCGATCCATCAAAATTCCCCAAAGCGAAGAAAAACATTCTGAGCCGGGAAGAAGTCAAAGCCATATTACGCGGTGAAGGGAAAACCCGTCCCGCCCAAGTCATCACCCCGTTACTGTTCGTTCCGGAAGAACAACCTGAACGACAAGAATTCATGCAGAATCTGATTGAAGAATACCCCGACGATGCCGTTTTCTTCGAATACACCCGTCCCGCCAATTTCGGGAAACCCGGCGACCGGTACGTGTGGTGCGATGTCGAAGGCGCCGACCCGATGCTGAAACTGAAACCGGGGGCGACGATTGGGATCGACGAGAAGACCGCCTTGGATTGGGAAACCATCCAGAAAATCACACGGGACATCCCCGATCCTTTCGCTCCGAAATCCTTGGTCCAAAACTTTTTCGAAGATGATGGAAGATACCGCGGCGTCTTCTGGACGCGTCTTTCATTTGAACGTCTCTGGCATTTCCGCGGAATGAGCGAAACCCTGATGGATTTCTACCTCAACCCCGACGAAATCAAAGACTTGCTAGATCGTCTGAAACATGTCCTGATGCGTGCCATCGACCGTGCCAGTAGCGACGAATACAAATTCGACGCGATCGCCTTCACCGACGACATCGGGATGCAGGACCGTCCGTTCTTCTCGGAAGACATCTTCATCGAATTCCTCAAACCCCATTATAAGGAAGTCATCGACTACGCCCATTCAAAGGGCTTGGATGTGTGGTTGCATACCTGCGGCAACGTCGAACCGTTCATCCCGCATTTCATCGAAATGGGCTTGGATGTCTTGCATCCGATCCAAAAGTACACGATGGACGAGAAGAAGATCGCCGAGCTTTACGGCGACAAGATCTGCATCTGGGCGGGCATGGAAGTCCAGCGCATCCTGCCTTTCGGAACCCCCGAGGATGTCCGTCAGGAAATGCGTTTCCTCATGGATACCTTCTATCATCCCGGAAAAGGGCATGCGGTGTTCAGTAGCGGAAACCGTCTGGGCAAAGACATCCCCAATGAAAACATGAGGGCGTTCTTCGAGGAAATGTATGAATACGGCGAAAAAATCGCGAAAGAAGGTCGATCCGGCCAAAATGAATCCCCGGCGACGACCAAAGACATCCATCCGTGAGTCGGATGAGCATCCCGAAGACCGACCAAACCTTCCTCGCCTACCTGCAAGAGCGGAAGATCCCGATCGACGCCACCTGCAACGGGAAGGGGACCTGCGGTAAATGCAAAGTCAGGTTCATCGATCCCATCCCGCTGCCTTCAACGGATGAAATCAAGTTGCTTGAACCGGATGAGCTCAGTGACGGGATCCGTTTGGCCTGTCGTCATACGATCGACGCTGACACGACGATCGAACGCTTGGAAGAAGCGGAATTCATGATCCTTGGATCCGGTGTCCGCCATTTCCATACCGACCATCCGGATGAGACGATCCGTATCGCGATCGACATCGGAACCACCACGGTGGTCTTGCTTGCGGTCGATGGATCGGGCAACGTCCTGGATGAGATCCGATTCCTGAACCCTCAGCGCGCCTTTGGCGCCGATGTCCTGTCACGGATCCAAGCCAGTCAGGAACTCGGGATCAAGCCGATCACGGACGCATTGCGCCAGACCCTTGAGACCGCCCTGGTTTCGCTCTTCACCAAGCATCCCTCTTCTCAATACAAAATCGGCGTGACGGGCAACCCGACCATGACGCATTTCTTCATGCAAGCCCCCGTCGAACCGATCATCCGCGTCCCGTATTCCGTTTCCGTCAAGGAAACCAAAGTCTTTTTACTCTCCGACATTTTCCCCGCATTGGACTATCCGGCCGAAATCATCGTCTATCCGCCGATCTCCGCCTATGTCGGCGCGGACATCCTCTGCGGTTTGGTCGAACTCGACTTCTTCCATCGAAAAGGCACCTATCTGTTTCTGGACCTGGGCACCAACGGGGAACTCGTCCTGCTTAAAGACGGCATCGCCTATGCGACCAGCACGGCCGCGGGTCCCGCCTTTGAAGGAGGGAACCTGTCGTGCGGATGCGGAAGCATCGACGGGGCGATCCACAATATCTTCCGCAACGACGACGGTTCGATCGGATTTGAAACCATCTCCGATGAACCACCGGTCGGCATTTGCGGATCGGGCTACATCGACCTCTTCAGCGTACTCCTAGGCCATGAGATGGACGAAGGGGGACACCTGGGGGAACTTGTCGAACTGACTCCCGAGATCGGGTTGACCCAACAGGATGTCCGTATGTTTCAATTGGCGAAGGCCGCGATTCGAACAGGGATTGAAATTTTACTCAAAAAGACGGATACTCAAGCTAAAGAGATCGAACGATTCGATCTAGCCGGAGGATTCGGCAGCGGCTTACGCATCGACGCCGCGATCAACATCGGATTGTTTCCGAAAGAATTCGACGGGAAGGTCCATACGGTCGGGAACACCGCGCTTCGAGGAACGATGAAATTGCTTCTCGATGGATCGCAGGACCCGGTCGACCTAAGCAGAATCCATACCGTCGAGTTGGCGGATGAACCGTCGCTCATGGATGAATTCGTCGATGCTTTGTATTTCAACTAAAGGAGGCTATCATGGCACGTAAAAAAGCGATCGAGATGACCCGTCTGGAATTGGCCCAATACATCGACCAATCCGTCCTCAAACCGGAATTCACCGAGGAAGAGATTCGTAAATATGTCCAGGAAGGGGTCGATTTCGGATGCAAGACCGTCTGTATCAACCCGACCTCCCTCGACATCGCCCAGGAACTGACCCGGGGCACGCCGACCAAGATCTGCGTCGTCGCGGATTTCCCTTTCGGTCTCTCCCCGACTAAGTTACGGGTCGACCAGATCCATTATTATTGCGAACATTGGGATATTTTCGAACTGGACATCGTCGCCAACTACGGACACATCCGTAGCGGACGTTGGGATCTGGTCGAAGAAGATTTGAAAGCCGTCACCGACGCCTGCCATCAACACAACGTCGAAATCAAGGTCATCTTCGAGACCGATGCCTTGACCTTGGATGAAGTCCGCAAAGCCTGTGAAATCAGCGCGAAAGTCGGCGTGGATTTCGTGAAGACGTCGACCGGTTTCTTCACCGGCGGTAAGAGCGACGGTGCGACGCCGGAAGTCTTGGCCGTGATGTTTGACGCCGTGCAGGGGAAATGCAAAGTCAAAGGATCGGGAGGCATCCGTACCCGCGAACGTTTCCTTGAATACATCGATCTGGGTGTCGACCGCATGGGGATCGGCTATAAATCCACCGGTCTGGTTTTAAACACGACGATCGAAGACGTACGGGAAGGGAAGTAAACCCATGCGCCCGCAGCTTACACAGAACGTTGACCTTACAACGATCGATCTGAACCGGATCGACCGTTTGCGGCGCAAGATGTTGCGTCACGACGCCTCCCTGTGCAGCGAACGGGCGCTTTTCTATACCCAATCCTTTCAAGAAACCGAAGGTCAAGCGATGATCCTGCGTAAAGCGCAGGCGTTTTCGCATACCCTTCGACACATGAGTATTTATGTCGAAGAAGACAGTCTGATCTTCGGAAACCAAGCTTCGCGCAATTTCGCCGCCCCGGTTTTCCCGGAATATTCCATCGATTGGATCGAAAAGGAAATCGACTCGTTCGCATTGCGTCAGGGCGACGCGTTTTCGGTCGACCCCAAGGTAAGAAGCGAGATCCTTTCCATCGTCGAGTATTGGAAGGGGAAAACACATCAAGATGAAGTGAACCGCAATCTCACCGAAGAAATCAAACTCGCCACCCGCCAAGGCGCCCTTCATCTGGGCGGGATTTCGATGAGCGGCGACGGCCATCTGGTGCCGGATTTCCCAACGGTTTTGGCGCATGGGTTCCGATCAGTTCTGGATTCGATCGACGAGACAAGCGACTTTTATCGCAGCGTACGCATCGCGCTAAGCGCGGTGTTGGCGTTTGCGAAACGCTACGCCGGATTATGCAAAGAATTATCCGATCATGAAACTCAACCGCGACGTAAACAAGAACTCATTGAAATGTCGGAACGGGCGGACCGTTTGTTTGAAGGTCCCGCATCATCCTTCAAGGACGCCGTCCAGGCGATGTATCTGATCCATGTGATGCAAATGATCGAAAGCAACGGCCATTCTTTCTGTTTCGGCCGGTTCGACCAAACCCTCTACCCCTATTATAAAAAAGATATGGAATCCGGTACTCTTTCAAAGGAAGTAGCACTTGAAACCCTCATCCATTTCTTCCTGATGACCAACTCCCTCAATAAATTGCGTCCCAACGCCCACACCCTCTATTCCCAAGGTTATCCACTCTATACCAACCTCATGATCGGAGGCGTCGATGAACATGGATTCGACGCGACCAACGATCTGTCTTATCTCTGTATCGAAGCCATGAACCAGACCGCGCTCAACGAACCCAATTTCTCCATGCGCTATCATCGCGATACACCCGATGAACTCCTGGAAACGGCGGTGAAACTGATCGCCACGGGAGGCGGGATGCCTTCGATGTTTAATGATGAAGTCGCCATCAAAGGTTTGGTCGATTTGGGGATACCCTTGACTGAAGCCCGGGATTACGTCGCGATCGGGTGTGTCGAGACCGGGATCCCTGGAAAGTACGGACACCGTCCGACCGGAATGACCTACAGTAACTGGGGGAAGATGCTTGAACTCATGCTTTACAACGGAAGAGACCCGCAAAGCGGGATTCGCTTGTTGAAGGTTCAGGAGCAGGATTCCGATGATTTCATCCTTTCAAACTACGATGAATTATTCAAAGCATGGAAAAACGTGTTGAATTTCTACACGAACTTGGCGGTTCAAGCCGACCAAATCTGCGATGCCTCGCTCTCTGTTTTTGATGCAGATCCTTTCTCATCGTCCATGATGCTCGATTGCCTTGCGTTAGGGAAGACGGTGAAGGAAGGAGGGTGTCGCTACGACATCATCTCCCAGTCCAACATCGGACCCAGCGTCGTCGGGAATTCATTGATGGTACTGAAGAAATTGGTCATCGAAGAGAAGAAATTCACCCTGGATCAACTTAAAGTCGCGATGGAAGACAATTGGACATCCCTGGAAAGCGCGATGATCCGAAGACAGGTGTTGGATGTGGAAAAGTTCGGAAACGACCGTGACGACGTAGATCAAATCGTCAGGGACGTTTTCGATTCCTATCTCGCCCTGTTGCCTAAACTGGATACCCTTCGCAAAGGAAAAGGACCGCGCATCAGCGCCTACACGATGTCCACCTCGAACATCACTTCCTATGTCCCTAACGGGATGGAGGTCGGAGCGACCCCCGATGGTCGCAGTGCGAAGAGTCCGCTCAACGAAGGCTGTTCCCCGACCCAAGGTAGCGATACCAACGGTCCCACCGCCGTGCTTCTTTCTGTTGCGAAACTCCCCAACGAGAAAGTCGCGGCCGGACAGTTGCTAAACATGCGCTTTTCTCCCTCGTCGATGAAGAGTCCGGAGAGTTTGGACAAGTTCAAAGCGTTATTGAAAACATCCGTCCGTTTAGGCATCTATCATAATCAATTCAATGTCCTGGATTCCAAAGTCCTACGTGATGCGATGGCTCATCCGGAAAACTACGGGGATTTGATGGTCCGTGTGGCCGGCTACTGTGCACAGTTTGTTTCCTTGATGCCCCAGGCGCAGGAAGCGATTTTGGCGCGAAGTGAAAACGGAGTCAGCGTGTGAAAGGTCGCGTCACCAACATCCAACGCTATAGCCTGCATGACGGTCCCGGAATCCGAACGACCGTCTTTTTCGCAGGTTGTGGTCTGAGATGTTTGTGGTGCAGTAACCCCGAATCCCTGCGAAATGAAGAGAGGATCATGGTGTTCACGTCCCGTTGTACGGGATGTGCCGCCTGTCTTTCGATCGACACCGACCAAGCACTAACACTGAATGGGAAATCCTTGACCTTTGATCCGCAGAAAGATTTGGCGAAATTCATCGCGGTCTGCCCATACAAGGTATTTGTGGAAGTGAATGAAGAAGTCGAAGCGGAAGACGTCGCGAATACTTGTTTGCGCGACCGCTTGTTTTATGAAGAGTCTAGAGGCGGTGTGACCTTCAGCGGAGGGGAACCCTTACTTCAACCCGAATTCCTCAAAGAAGTCGTACAACGCCTGAAAAAAGAAGGAATCCATATCGCGATCGAAACCGCGGGAAACGTGGGTTTCGAATCATTCGAGGTGATCGATCCCTATGTCGATCTCTATCTGTATGACCTGAAATTCATCGATCCGGTCCAGCATCTTCGATACACCGGACAAAACAACGAGATTATCCTGTCCAATCTGGAAAGATTAATCCAGCTAAAGAAGAACATCGTTTTAAGAATGGTGCTTCTCAATGGAATCAACGATACGGATCAAGAATGGGATAAGCGATTCGATTGGCTCAAGCATCATTCCTCGTCATTCCAACGCATCGAACTTCTGGCCTACCATAATTTCGGCGAAGGGAAGTATGTGGCACTGGGAGAGGAATATCCGATGAAGGACCAGAAGAAGACAGATGAGATAAGGATCCAAGAAATCAAAGGAAAACTTGAATCGATGGGGTTTGAAGTGCATGTGGAAAACGCCTTCTAGATGAAACTACAAATTTGTATATACAAGTAACATAAAAATCATTGATTTGACGGGCGGAGGGGCGTATAATTCAGGGGTAAACACAAGCGAGGTAATAACATGATCGAACGTGTACTCCGAAAAAATGAACAAAACGTGGCGGTGGCTCCGAAAGAACCGCTCTATTTAAGCGATCTTGAACAATTGGAACTGATGGTTCGCTATACCCAGACGCATGCGTCGTATCGGGAAGATCAAAAGTTCGAACGCGAAATGGCATGCCTGCGCGTGCTTTTTCCGCGCGTCTTCCGTCCGATGTACGAGGATGATTTGATTGTCGGAAGGTATGATTCTTTGCCGATCGGATTTGGCAGCGTAACGTCCGTCGGTGCGCCGGGACACTACTGCCGCTTCGACCAAGTCGAAAAAATGAAGAAGAGATTTAAAGGTGAAAAAGACGATGTCTTGAATGAACTGATGGATTATTGGAAAATCCATGACACTAGAGAAGTGTTTTATCGTGATAACCTGGTGGAAAATGTTTCCGGACGGTTCGTCGATGTCCTTTATCCGATGATCGTCACCGCCCGCTTTAGCGGGATGTATCTCGACTATAACCTCTTGCTTGACCATGGCATCGATGGACTAAAGGAAGTTATCTCGTTGAAGAAACGCGATCTTCCGGCTTCGTCGACCCTGTATGATGCGATGATCGATGCACTGAAGCTATTGAGCGAAACGATCCATCATCATATCCAAGAAGTCGAAGTCAAACTGATCAACCAACAACTATCCCCCAAACGTCGTCGCCAGATGGAAAGACTTTTGATTGCACTAAAACAGATTGAACACGGAAAACCCAATTCGATGATTTCGGCCATGCAATTGGCCTGGTTGTATTCTTCGATGGCCGGCGTCGTCAATTTCGGACGGATGGATGATTATCTCGGGGATTATCTGGTCGCCGATTTAAAGAGCGGGAAATGTAGCGAACAGGATGCGATCGATCTGATCGAATCGCAGTGGCGCTTGATTGAAGTCAAACGCACCAACGTCAACGGACGGGTCATCGTCGGTGGGAAAGGCCGTCGCAACGAAGAGAACGCGGATGTCTTTTGTAAACTCGCGATCGAAGCGACCAAGCGCGCCCAACTCGTCGAACCACAGTTCACCCTACGCTTCTACGAAGGTATGGACCCCGAAATCATGGACAAGGCATTGGGAAGCATCGCGACCGGCGTGACCTATCCGATCCTCTACAACGACGATGTCAACGTCCCCTCCGTGATGAACACCATGCATGTGGATGAAAAGACGGCGGAAAACTATGTGCCTTTCGGGTGCGGCGAGTTCGTCCTCTCGGGCATGGGTGTCGGTACGCCCAACGTTTGCGTCAACCTGTTGAAGTCATTGACCATCCTTCTCAACGACGGGGTGGATACCTGGGACTTCAAGCCAAGAAACGGATCCCATTCGACGAAACCCATGAAAGACATCGAAAGCTTCGATGAACTTTTCGACGAATATAAGAAACTCTTATCCTACTATATCCAAATCGGATCCGTCGCCCATGCGAATTCCTATCGTACGATGAACCAGGCGGTCGGCTTCATCTATACCAGCATCCTGACCCACGATTGCATCGGAAGAGGGAAGTCCGTCTTGGACGGCGGGGTTCGTCATCTGGGCGGAACCAACGAAATGTATGGCAACATGAACGCCGCGGATTCTTTGATGGCGATCAAGCAGTTGGTCTTCGATGAAAAGAAACTCACGATGACAGAACTGCAGGAAGTGCTGAGAAACGATTTCGACGGATATGATGAAATCAAAGAATGGATGCTGGAAGCGCCCAAATTCGGCAACGACCTGGAAGAAGTCGACAAAATCGCGGCAGAACTCCATGAATTCACCTGCAACGAAGTGGCGGCCCAAGCTGAGAAGGTCGGGTTGGACAGCTGGTTGGTCGTCGTCATCAACAACCAAGTGAATACGGAATGGGGAAGAGCCACCGGAAGTTCCCCCGACGGACGGATCGCCGGGATGTATATGTCCAATGCGAACAACCCGCAAAGCGGGGCGGATGTCAACGGACCCACGGCGATGTTGAATTCGCTGGCGAAAATACGGGCCGACCTGAGTGCCGGAACCGTCCAGAACATCAAGTTCTCCCGTCGTATGTTTACGATGGAACGCGAGAAAGTCAAGGCGCTCTTCACGACCTACTTCAGAAAAGGCGGACCGCAACTCATGGTCAACATCGTCAACCAGGAAGAACTCACCGATGCCTACCACCATCCCGAACGCCATCGCGACCTGATCGTCCGTGTCGGAGGGTTTAGCGCGCGTTATGTCAATCTCGACCGGGATGTCCAGAAAGAAATCCTGGAAAGGACATGCAATGAATAAAGGTTTGGTTTTCGATATTCAACGCTTTAGCGTCAACGACGGTCCCGGCATCCGGACGACCATCTTCTTTAAAGGCTGCGGTCTGCGTTGCCGATGGTGTCACAATCCCGAATCGATCGCATCCTATGTCCAACTTAGCTACGATGAATCCCGTTGTAACGGTTGCGGAAAATGCGTCGACTTCGTACAGGGTAATGGAATCACGCTTGAAAACGGCAAAGCCGTCGTCGACATGCAACTTCATGACCAAAACCTCGCATTGATCGATGTTTGCCCTAAAAAAGCCTTCGGTCGGTTCGGGGATGAAATCACCGTGGAAGACTTGGTCGATGAAGTGATGAAAGACAAGGACTATTATGAAACCTCGAACGGAGGAGTCACGTTCTCCGGCGGGGAAGCCCTCAACCAATGGCCGTTCATCCAAGCATGTGCGATCGAACTGAAGAAGAGAAACATCCATCTGACGTTGGATGTTTCCGGGAACGACCCGGCGAAACTCATCGGTCAAACGACGGATTGGATCGATCTTTATCTCGTGGACTATAAACTCAGCGACGATTCGAAATATGAAAAGTATGTGGGACGAAGATTCGATCCAAAGATCATGTTGGAGGCGTTGTTGGAAGCGAAGAAGGATGTGGTGCTTCGTTGTGTGTTGATTCCTGGAATCAACGATACGACGGATCATTTCAAACAACTCTCGCTTCTTCAGGAAAACTATCCCAACATCACTCAAATCGATCTGCTGCCGTATCATAAACTACGCAAAAAACAAGTGTTCCATCTGGTGAACGAGCGTGAATTCTATGAAGTGGCGGATGAGCGGGTTAGAAAGTATTGGAGAGAAGAAGTCACGAAAAACAAACTCAAGAACGTTGTCCTTGAAAACGAGCGGATCGGCTAGATCCGCTTTTCTTTTTCGATTTATGACACCCTTGTCATGTATTTCGCTTGACAGTAAAAACGACAGGTGTATACTAAATGTGACAAGGATGTCATAAAGGAGTGGAAGCATGGTCACATCGACCTTTCATCGTTTGGATGAAGAGAAAAAGAAACGGTTGATGGATGCATTGATCCATGAGTTCAGCGAACATACCTTCAGCGAGGCTTCGATCAATCGGATCGTGAAGGATGCGAACATCTCAAGGGGAAGTTTCTATCAATACTTCACCGACAAAGAAGATTGTTACCTGTTTCTGCTTCAAGTGATCGCCCTGGAGAAGTACATCCTTTTCCAAGGGGTCGTCCAGCAATCCCCCCATGACAGCGTGTATGACGAATATCTGGGAATGTTGGATCGTTCGATCCTTTGGATGAAAGAGAAACCCGTCTACTACAAGATCGGGGCGCTGATGGATCTGGACAACAGCGATTTCATCCGCAACTTGACAAAACTTAATCCGCAGATGATGGAATATTTCCACAACTTGATCCGTCGCGATCAAGAGCGAAGTATCATTCGCAAAGACATCGATCCCTTAACCCTTAGCGACATGTTGTTTAGTATTACGCGGTCGATGTTGACGGAGCATTTCTACAAGCAGGATTTTACCGGCATGATCGAGAAGGCGAAACAAATCTTCGCGATCATTCAGGCCGGAACACAACCCAAGGAGAACAACCATGTTTAAAGTGAACGATCTTGTCTTCAAGTATCCCAAGAACAGTGAACCGACCCTCAAGGGACTGACCTTTGAAATCGCGAAGGGTGAAATCTTCGGATTCCTGGGACCCAGCGGGGCGGGGAAGACCACCACGCAGAAACTCTTGGTCAAGCTTTTGCCTTATCATCAAGGACAAATCTTCTTCGACGGAAAGGAACTGCACTCTTTCGACGATTCGTTCTACGAGGACATCGGGGTGTGTTTCGAAATGCCGATCTCGTTCTCCAAGCTGACCGCGATGGAAAACCTGCAGTTCTTCCAGAAGTTATACAAGAACCATGCGGAAATCCAACCGTTGATGGAACGACTTGGGTTGTGGGTAGACCGGGATAAACTGGTCGGCGAATACTCCAAAGGCATGAAGATCCGTTTGAATCTGGTCCGGGCGTTATTGAATAAGCCGAAAATGTTGTTTCTGGATGAACCGACCAACGGATTGGACCCCAAGAACGCACGCATCGTCAAAGAAATCATCCGCGAGTTCGCCCGTGACGGAGGCACCGTGTTTCTCACCTCACATATCATGAGCGATGTCGATGAACTCTGCGACCGCGTCGCGTTCATCGCCGAGGGGAAACTCACGGAAATCGATTCGCCACGTAACTTGAAAATCAAATACGGACAACGTACCGTGACGTTGGAATACAAGGAAAACGGGGGTGTCGTCAGTACGACCTACCCGATGGATGCGATCAAGAACGATGAATTCGCAGAAGTACTGAAAACCAAGGACATCGAAACCATCCACAGCGGGGAAACGACCTTGGAGGAAATCTTCATCCAAGTCACCGGGGTGAAACTCCATGGCGAAGATTAAGCACTTGGTCGGGGGAGAATTCACCCGCCTCAATAAATACAACCTCTTCATCGCATCCGTCGTGGTCGCTTTGATTTGGGTGGCGGTCGGCTATTTCCTCAGCGTCGAGGAGTTCAAGGCGTTTCTACCCTTTGTCTTCCTGATGGAAGCCTCGGCGATGACGGCGATCCTGGTCGGCGCGGAAATGTTCTATGAGAAAAAGGAACACACCATCAGTTCGATGTTGATCTCACCCATGACGGAGACGGAATACATCACGTCGAAAATTCTGGCGAACATTCTGAATGTCTTGATCATCTTCGTACTCATCGGCGCTTCGATGTATTTCCTCAAGGATTTTCTCTTCGCGTATCATTGGTTGATCCTAAGCGTTTCGATCGTCACAGCGTTCTACGTCTTGATCGGCATCGTCCTGAGTTATCTCTCCAAAGATTTCACCGCCTTGTTGATGAACTACTTCGTGATGATGGTGATCCTGGTCATTCCGAGCATCCTGGTGATGATCGGCGTCTTCGCCCCGGAAGTCAAGGACATCCTCTTCTGGTCGCCGACAGAGGCGACGCTACGCATGATGAACGCTTCGTTTGCGTCGACCGTCGACCTGAAGCAATTCGCGCTGGACTTCGCATACATTTCACTTTTATCCTATCTTCTCTTCCGCTTTGTGGTCCTGCCGCGCTTTAAGTCCTATGCGACGCGCGATCTGGGGGTGTAACCATGTCCTTACGACTCTTGAAATTCGAAATCAAAAACCTGCTTCGCGACCGGATGACCTTCATGTTGTTGGCGGTCCCGCTACTGGTCGGTTGGTTGGGGAAATACCTCATCGAAAACGACACCTTCAACAATCCGATCGCTTCCAACATGATCATCATCGCCTTGACATTGATTTCCGGTGTCATGTTCGGCTCGATGGCGGGATTCTCGATCCTGGATGACCGCGACGACCATGTCTTCGTTTCAATCCAGATTTCCCCTTTGTCCATCCGTTATTATGTGTGGATGAAAGTGATCTTCGTCTATGTCCTGAGCGTGATTTCCAGCCTGATCATCTTCGCGATGGTCGGGGGTATGGAGATGCAGTGGTGGCAATTGATCCTGATCGCCCTCCTCAACGGGTTTCAAGCCCCGACCAACGCCTTTCTGGTCAACGCCTTCGCTTCCAATAAAGTCGAAGGGTTCGTCGCCATGAAAGCCACCGGCTTCCTCATGGTCTTTCCGATCATCGCATTCCTTTTCGTGGATTGGAAAGAATGGATCTTCGCGATCGCCCCGGCGTTCTGGGGAGCCAAAGCGCTCCAAACGCTCTTGTACGCACCGTTGATCGAAGCCGGATCGATCGTCATGCATCTTCCGTTCCTTGGGTATCTTCTTATCGGTTTCGTCTATAATCTCTTTCTCACAGCCATGATGTACAACGTTTTCAAACGTAAATACATGCAATAAAGGGAGGCAACTATGAACACCTGGTCGATCGTTTTCTTCATCTTGGGCGCCTTGTATCTCGTCGCGTATTTCGTGGAGATCCCGTTCTTCTACGAAGGCAACCCCAAAACCAAATTCATGATTCAAAAGATGGGTAAAAAGAATTACAAGCTGTTACTACTTGTATTCGCAGTCATCTTCCTCGTCGTCGCATTCCTACTGAAGTAAACAAAACCGGCACGCTCTGTGCCGGTTTCGTTTATTTCGTGAATTCCTTCTTCATCGAGTAGACCAATACAAGATAACAAACCGTCTTGGGGATCATCAGTAAACCGACCCAGGTCGCGGATGAGGCGAAGAGGACCACGGGAATATAGAAGAGGTAGGAAAGAAAGACCAACAGGGCTTGCAAACCCGAGGTTTTATCGTGTGCACTGCGATAGTGAAGGAAAAGGATGCCCATGATCAAGATGCCAAGCATCACGAAGGGGACATTGCGTAGAACGCCGAACAAAAGGGAAGGGTTCTCCGTGATCCAACCGTTTTGAGGGAGAAGGATCAAGAGGAAACGTGTGATCGCCAATACCCAGACCAAACGGTCGATCGGTTTGCTTTCGCAACACAGTTTTTCATTACGTAAGGTTAAGTAGAAATAAATGTAGAAGACGGTCATGGTGACGGAAGTGACCAGTTTCCCGAACCCAAGCATCACCGTATAGTCCAAGGGCGTATCGCTGTTGAGCGCCAAAATGCGGGGGATCAGGTGGAACGCATCGCCGAATCCCAGAAAGAACGCCATGTCCGCATAGGTGCGTCCCAAGGTTTTCGGTTGACTGCGTTTGTACATCCAATACGACCAATAGAAAATCAGAATCAGGTAAACGATCGAGAAGATCGGTTCGAAGATTTTTTGCATTTTATTTTCCTCCATATCCTAGGTATATTGTGTCAGAAAGTCGCTTCCTGTCAAGCAAAGAATCATGCGTCCAGTATGACGAGTTTCGGCATTTCTTACCGAAGTCCCTCCAAGCCCTTGCCTGTATCGATCCAATCTGCCACAATGGATGAATCGACAGGAGGGGTAGCATGATTCAAAGTCTCATCGTTTCGTTTTCGGTCGTCGCGCCTCTTTGTCTGTTGGTCTTCCTGGGCATGTCCTTGCGCAAGATCCAACTGATCCCCGCGAGCGCCTGGGGTTCCGTCAATAAACTGGTGTTCAACCTTTTCCTGCCCGCCCTTCTTTTCACCAACGTCATCCAATCCGACCTGCGTTCGACCTTCGACCCCGTGTTGATCCTGTTTTGTTTCCTGGGGGTCATGACGGTCATTCTAGTTTCCATGGCGACGGTGAAGAAGTTCTGCGTCGACCCCAAACGCCAGGCGGTCATCGTCCAAGGGATCTTCCGCTCGAACTTCGCGCTTTTCGGCATCCCCGTCGTCGCCGCCCTCTATACGGACATGAGCATCATGACGCTTCTCATCGGTACCTTGGTCCCGATCATCAATATCGCCGCGGTTTTAGTGTTGGACCATTACCGTCATCGCAAAACCAACCTCAAGGATACCCTGACCACGGTCTTCACCAACCCCCTGATCCTGGCGACCCTGTCCGGCTTGGTGGTGTATCTGCTGCGGATTCCCGTTCCTTCATTCATGGTTAAAACATTGACGGAACTCTCCAAAGTCGCCAGTCCCTTGGCTTTGGTCACTTTGGGCGCGATGTTTGAGTTCTCATCCCTCAAATCCAACGCGAAAGCGATCCTTTCCGTCGTCTTATGCCGTCTGGTTTTGGTTCCGCTCCCCTTGATTTTCATCGCCTTATCGCTTGGGTATCGCGAGGTCGCCTTGGTATCGATCCTGGCCCTCTTCGCTTCCCCGACCGCCGTCTCTTCCTTCTCGATGACCATCGCGATGGATGCCGACCATGAACTGGCGGCCCAGATCATCATGGCCTCGACCTTGATGGCGATGGTCACGATCTTCATCTGGTTGACACTTTTCGCTCAACTGGGTGTGCTTTGACGGTAAAATATTCCATTCAATTCCATGATTCTCGATTTATCCTGAACACCGCTTCCGAAATCGGGTCCGCATCTTGCGGACCGTTCTTCATCTGTCATACTACGTTTGGAGGACTATCATGACAAACACTTTACCTAAGAACTTTCTCTGGGGCGGAGCCATCGCCGCCAACCAAGCCGAAGGCGCTTATTTGGCCGACGGAAAAGGCTTGGACATCGCTTCGTACTGCGCGGATGGACTTCGCCACGGATTCGAACTGAAACCGACCGAAGGGAAACACTATCCGTATCAAGAAGCCATCGACTTCTACCATCGCTATCAAGAAGATTTGAAATTGATGCAGGAAATGGGATTCAACGTTTTCAGGACCTCGATCGCCTGGGCGCGTATATTCCCCTTGGGCGACGAACTTGAACCCAACGAGGCGGGATTGAAGTTCTACGACGATCTTTTCGATGAAATGATCGCACGGGGCATGCAGCCTCTGATCACTCTGAGCCATTATGAAACGCCCTTGCATTTGGTCGAAAAATACGGAAGCTGGCGTTCGCGCGAGCTGATCGGTTTCTTCGTCCGCTATTGCGAAGTCGTCTTCGAACGCTACAAACATAAAGTCAAACTCTGGATGACGTTCAACGAAATCAACAATATGCGCCGCATCCCGGGCGGGGCCGGCGGGATTCTCCTTCATGAAGGCGAATCGTTCTGGCAGACCATCTACCAAGCCTCCCACCATATGTTCGTCGCTTCCAGTTTGGCGATGAAGCGCTGCCATGAAATCATCCCCGATGCGAAAATCGGTTCGATGTTCTCCTTAAGCAACGTCTATCCTGCCACCTGCAAACCCGACGACGTCATGTCGACGGTCGGCGTCCGTCGCGAGTCCTTATTGTTCGTAGACGTAATGGTCCGTGGGAAATACCCGGCGTACGCGAATCGCATGTTCGAATCCAAAGGCGTCCGTCTTGAAATCTTGCCGGGCGACGAGGAAATCATATCCGCTTATACCTCCGATTATATCGCGTTCAGCTATTATCGCTCGACCACCCATGAACACGGTCTCGCCCAAAACGCCGACACCGGCGGGGAAACGGGCAAAGACAACCCGTATCTAGAAACCACCCCGTGGGGATGGCAGATCGATCCGGTCGGACTGCGCTATACCCTCAACGAACTCTACGATCGTTACCAAGTCCCGCTCTTCATCGTCGAGAACGGCTTGGGGACGTTTGATAAGGTGGAAGAAGACGGATCCATCCACGATCCCTACCGCATCTCCTACCTGCGCGACCATCTTGAACAGATGAAAGAAGCGGTGAAGGACGGCGTCGATCTGATGGGGTATACGTACTGGGGTCCGATGGACATCGTCAGCGCCGGTACCGCCGAAATGGAGAAACGCTACGGCTTCGTCTACGTGGACAAAGACAACGAAGGAAACGGAACACTGAAGCGGATCAAAAAGGATTCGTTTGATTGGTATAAGAAAGTCATCGCCTCCAACGGGGAAGACTTGAAATAGTAAGACGCACCGCCGGCAGAAATGTCGGCGGTTTTTAATATTGAATAACAAAGTGTTGAAAATATATGATAAAACATATATATTGAAGGTATTCAGAAACAATGCTTCAATGTGGGGGTGAAAGCATGGGTGAAATGAATGTATTTCACATTTTCTATTACACAAAAAAGAATGGAAGCTCACCGGTATCCGATTTTTTGAATCGATTACCAAGAAAGATGTTGGCGAAAGTGGTCCGTGACCTCGAATTACTGTCATGTTACGGGAATGAATTAAGGGAACCTTACACGAAATCGATTGATGCGGGGATCTTTGAGTTAAGAACAAGGCTCGCTGATAACCAGGTGCGGATTCTCTATTTCTTCATTGATCAACATAGAATCATTTTAACAAACGGTTTTATAAAGAAAACGCAAAAGACACCGCGAATCGAAATTGAACTTGCGAAGAAGTATCGAAACGATTATTTATCAAGATCAACACATGGCGAAACATAGGGATGTTTCGCAGAAAGGGGATGATGAGAATGGATGATTTTAGAAATGATATTCAACGATGGTTGAAGGATGAAGAATTCAGGAAAGAATATGAATCGCTTGAAACCGAATATTCGATTATTCAAGCGATCATCGATGCAAGGAAGAATGAAGGATTGACCCAAAAACGTCTGTCGATGCTTACCGGTGTAACACAAGCGGATATCAGTAAGCTTGAAAGAGGCATCGGGAATCCATCCCTAAAGACATTACAGAGAATCGCGGATGGATTGGGTATGAAACTGAAATTGATCCTTGAACCGAAGTCCTTGACGCCGACGAAACCGTGACTTTGACAGGCTATGGTATAATTAAGTTAAGGCAGGTGATGTTCATGAAGAAAATCATTCAGTTCTTTCGTACTTTTAGGTACCTGATTCTCGCCGTGTTTTTGATCATCGTCACGGTTTTCGCCTTCGGTGTTTCAAAAAATTTCCAATTCGTCCGGAAGTCGGAGATCGGTGTTTCCGCCGTATTGGAGAAAATCAAACAAATCTCACAACTGGACACGATCGAAATGTACTTCAATGAGATCCTGGATTATCGTGAAGCGATCACGATCAACGACTTTGAAGTCCCGTTCACCGAGAAATCGTTCATTTTCGTGGTGAAGGCGAAAGTGCAGTCGGGCATCGATTTGGCGTCGCTCACCGAAGAAGATATCCAAATCGTCGATAAGAAGATTACGTTGACGTTGGATCATGCGAAAATCACTGCGAAGGAGATCCTGGAGTACCGTGCTTATGCGGAAAAAGACGGGTTCTTGAATCCGGTGACCAATGAAGATACGCTGAATACGCTCAATGCGTTCCTGCTTCGCCTTGAGAAGCAAGCCGAGGACAACGGGATTCTGGAAAAAGCGGAAGAAAACGCGAAACTTGCGTTGGAAGGCTTTTTGAGTTTGATCGGTTATGAGGAAGTCGTCATCCGATTTAAAGAGTAAGAAAAGGGATTCAGGATGCTTCGAAATCCGAAGCATCTTTCTTTTGACACAAGAACTTCCTTTTTTTGTCAATCAAGAGCGTACAACTAAGCTTTGCGAACGATGGAAAACTGGGATTCACACAAATCTCTGTCGGATTACGGTGAATTGTGGTTAAATGAGAATGATATGGAGGAAAGAAATGTTACTCACCAATCAACTGAAAAATAAGAATCTCTTTAGCACGTCCGAAGAGTCGATCGTTCAATACATCAACGACCATCCGAAAGAAGCGGTCGCGATGAACATCATCGAACTGGCAGCGGCGGCTTACTCTTCACCGTCGACGATCGTCCGGATGTGCAAGAAACTGGGAATGTCCGGTTTCTCCGAGTTCAAGTTGAAACTGGCTTCGGAGATCAATTCGTTCATCCTCAACGAGAAACGCATCGAGTTGGATGTCCCGCTTGAAAAGGGGATGGATCAGAAGCAAGTCGCACAGGCGTTCATCAACCTTCATTTCCAGGCGTTGACGGATACGTTCAATGCGTTGGATTACGAAAAGCTGACCCAGGCGGCACGGTTGATGATGGCGGCCGACAGCGTATCGTTCTTCGGGAAAGGTCCGTCGTTGTTGATCGCGGAAGATTTCCAATATAAACTGTTGCGTTTGGGGTTCTCCTCCGTCTGTGAGACGCTGGAAGGCTTCCAGGGCGCGTCCGTGCGACCCAACAAGCTGAAACGCGTCGCGGTCTTCATCTCGCACTATGCCAACAGTATCGACGTCCAGGAACGGATGAACGAACTGCGTCATTATAAAATCCCGATCATCCTGATCTGCGCCAACAGTTATTCGCCTTATCAGAAACTCGCGACCCTCTGCATCAACATCGACAACGAAGAATCCAGGATCAAGTTGGGATCTTTCTCCTCGAGAACGTCGATGCAACTGGTCTGCGATATCCTCTACGGGCTGATCTTCGAATCGAACTATGAAAAAAACCTGGCTTGTCTGGTCGAATACGAGACTTACCGCAACGGGATCCGTGCCCAATCGAAGTAACCGCGAAAAAGTTCGCGGTTTTTTTACATTTACCCCTTTACAATCCCAATTAGGTAATGTATTATCTTAATAGGTAATACATTACTTATAAAGGATTACCTCAAGGAGCACACATGCGAAACCTAGATCATATGAATGACGATATCTTCCTCTTCGGCGCCTTGTTCATGGTCGCCAACAAGATCGATACATTATTGGAAAGGGAACTCAACCGTTATGGCGTGACCTCACGCCAGTGGTTTCTCTCGATCTGCACGGCATCGTTGTTCGAGAAACCACCGACCCTGAAAGAATTGGCGAACGTCAGCGGGACATCCCATCAAAACGTCAAACAGGTTGCGCTGAAACTACAGGAAAAAGGATTGATGTCGCTCAATAAAGACAAACACGACGCACGCGTCACCCGGGTCCAACTGACCCCGGAAAGCGTCGATTTCTGGGCGAAGACCGAAGGGGATTCGCAACGTTTCCTCGGCGACCTCTATCGCGGGATCGCCCCCGAGGAATTCGCCGCCGCACGCATCGTCATCGAAAAACTCATGGCCAACCTACAACACATGGAAGAAGGGGAAAAAGAATGAAAAAGGGATTGAAAATCATCGGCTTTGTTTTCGGTAGTTTAGTCGTAATCGCACTCGTCGTCGGCTTCATCTTCACCAATGGCCTGAAAGAAGGTGCGAACGTCTCCGTCGGTTCGATCGACCTGTCGCAGACCCCGGATGGAGCGTATGAAGGGAAATACGCGCTCAACCGATGGAAGAACACATTGGTCGTCCATGTGGAAAACCATCGCATCGTAAGCATCGACGTTGAAAAAGACGTGATGTTCAAATTAGACACGGTTACGCAAGGTGTGATCGACGAAGTGATCGCGAACCAATCCTTGGACATCGACATCCAAGCCGGAGCGACCGTGACGACCAAAGCCTACCTCAAAGCCATCGAAGATGCGCTGGATGGAGAATGACATGAAAACCTTGATCCTTTACACCACCACCTACGGGTATACGCAGGAAATCGTCGATGAAATGAAGAAACGGATTCCCGATGCGACGACGATCAACCTGCAGAAAACCACGGACGTGAATCTTGACGCGTACGATTCCGTGATCCTGGGCGGCGCGATCTATGTCGGGAAGGTGCATAAGAACCTGATCGACTTCGCGAAAACCCATGAAAACGAATTGTTGAAGAAGGAACTCCGACTCTTCCTCTGCTGTGCCTTCGAAGCCAATTTCAACGAGGAAATCAAAACGAACTTCCCCGCAGGTTTGGTCGACCATGCTTCTTCCATCGAGAACTTCGGCGGGAAACTGCAGGTTGAAAAGATGAACTTCGCCCATAAGATGATGGTGAAGATGATTTCCAAAACCCCGGAAGGATCCAAACCTATCTTGACCCATCCCGAGCGGATCGAAACCTTCCTACGCTAAAAAGCAAGAATCCAAGCGATTCTTGCTTTTTTCATTCGATGTCGATCATCGCTTTGGAATGAATCTTGATTTTATTCCGATCGATGTCGGTTGCGATCAGCGAGCCGTCAAAGTCGATGTCCGTGATGGTCGCCACGACCGTGTCTTCTTTCTGTTTCACCACACAAGGCAATCCGAGTTGATAGAGCACGGCTTTATAGTTGACGAGCAGAGTTTCGTCATCGAGGGTTAAAACCTCGTCCAAGGCATCCAACACCTTCAGTAAGAGGGCAAGCGGTTCATGGCGTTGTTTCACCTGTTGGATCAAGGAGGTGGCGGGCATACGCAGGTCTTGGGGGAACTTCGTCTGGTTCACGTTGATCCCGATCCCGACGACGCAGCTCCCGCCGCTGGTTTCGATCAGAATCCCGGCGATCTTACGATGGTCGACCAAGATGTCGTTGGGCCATTTAATCTGGGGGGTAAGACTGTATTCACGCAATGCGAACACGATCGCCAGGGCGACCCGATGACTAAACAGAGGGGAAGAAGTAAACGATTCATCCTTATACAGGATTGAAAAAAGCAGGTTCTCATCGCGGTCGGAACTCCATTTGCGGCCTTGCGTCCCTTTGCCTTGGGTCTGATACGAAGCCATCACGACGCTGCCGCTGCGCAGTTCCTCCTGCGCCCTGAAACAATAATCGTTGGTCGAATCGAGGACGTCGAAACGTCGTATTTCGTGGGCCATCGGGATACTCATGGGGGAACCTCCTTTGTGAAGATTGCATGAAACCTAAGAATGTAAGCCATTACAGTGCATAAAATAGCGTTAATCGTATTTACTTTTAAAATCAAAGTATTATAATGACACTGTTTTACCATAGGAGGGAAAACAACATGATTCTCGAAAAAGTAAAAGCAGTGATCGCCGAAAACCTCAACGTTGACGTAAATAGTGTAGCACTTGAATCCCAGTTAAAGCAAGACTTGGGCGCCGATTCCCTGGATGCGGTCGAATTGACCATCGCCTTGGAAGACGCCTTCGACATCAAGGTCGACGACGAAGCCGCGGCGAAATTCATCACCGTGCAGGACATCGTCACCTACATCGAAAGTCTGAAGTAGGCACGACCATGAATATCGACAAGATCCAGGCGCTGATGGCGCTGTTGAAGTCCAGCGATATTCAGGAACTGAGACTGGAAGACGAAGACGGCACGATCGAATTGAAGCGAGGCGCCGGACACACAATCGTGCATCCTTCACACGCTGAAGCGAGCCGGGTTGTTAGTGAGCCGGCGCCTCTTCCGTGTACGCAAGGGACACTTGTGAAAGCCCCGCTGGTCGCCACGTACTACAGTCGCAAGTCCCCGAGCACGCCGCCTTTCGTAGGCGTCGGAGATAAAGTCAAGGTCAACCAGGCGCTCTGTATCCTGGAAGCCATGAAAGTCATGAACGAAGTCAAAAGCCCGGTAAGCGGGACGATCGTCAAGATCGCACGCAACGACGGGGACTTGGTCGCGTTCGACGATGTTCTCTTCGAAATCGAGGAAGACCATGTTTAAACGCGTCTGCATCGCCAACCGCGGGGAAATCGCCGTCCGGATCATCCGGGCCTGCAAGGAACTCGGCATCGAAACCGTGGCGATCTACTCCAGCGCCGATGCGGAAGCCTTGCATACCCAACTGGCGACCTATGCGGTCTGCGTCGGAGGTCCCCGCAGCAGCGAGAGTTATCTCAACGTCTCCAACATCCTCAGCGCCGCCTTGTATTATCACTGCGACGCCATCCATCCGGGATTCGGGTTTCTCAGCGAGAACGCAGGTTTCGCCCGCATGGTCGAACAATGCGGGATGGTGTTCATCGGACCCAGCGCGGAAGTCATGGAGAAGATGGGGGATAAAGCCCAAGCCAAACAAGCGATGCGCGAAGCCGGGGTGCCGGTCGTCGAAGGATCGCAAGGAATCGTAAGCGATGAAAAAGAAGCCTTGGAAATCGCCGACAAGATCGGTTATCCGGTCATCCTGAAAGCCGCCCACGGCGGCGGAGGACGCGGCATGCGGATCGTCGACAAGCGCGATGAAGTGGCCGACGCCTATGACATCGCATCCAACGAAGCTCGCAGCGCCTTCGGCAACGGGGACATGTATATCGAAAAATTCGTGCGCGACCCCAAGCACATCGAGTTCCAGTTGTTGGCGGATGCCTACGGGAACGTCGTGCATTTGTTCGAGCGGGATTGCAGCATCCAACGCCGCAACCAGAAACTCATCGAAGAAAGCCCTTCGCGCTTCCTCGACGACGACCTGCGCCGTGAAATGGGCGAAGCGGCCGTACGTGCCGCCAAACATATCGGGTACCGCAACGCCGGAACCATCGAATTCCTCGTCGACAAGGACCGCAAGTTCTATTTCATGGAAATGAACACGCGCCTGCAGGTCGAACACGGGGTCAGCGAACTGGTGACCGGCATCGACATCGTGAAAGAACAGTTGAAGATCGCTTCCGGTCTCGCTTTGCCGTTTATGCAAGAGGAAATCCAACTACTCGGCCATGCGATCGAAGTCCGCATCAACGCGGAGAATCCGAAACTGAACTTCGCCCCTTCCCCGGGGACGATCCGTTTCCTGCATTTTCCGGCCGGGCCGAAAGTACGCGTGGATAGCGCGATGTACAACGGCGCGACCATCAGTCCGTATTACGATTCCATGATCGCCAAGATTTTGGCGTTCGATACCTCGCGTCTGGGCGCGATCAAGAAACTACGCGCTGCGCTTGAAGAATGCATCATCGAAGGATTGACCTGCAATCTGGACATGCAATATCTGATCCTGCATCACGCCGAATTCCTGAAGGGCAACTACACGACGTCCTTCATGGCGAAACATCAGGACGAGGTGGTACTGTAATGGAGAAACCGTTTTTATTCCGAAAAGAGAAAATCGCCGACTTCATGAGTTGGCGCAATAAAAAAAGCCAGCCCGAACGCAAAGAAGCGCCCGACGGTTTAATGCGGGCGTGTTCGAGCTGCGGCGAGATGATGGAAGTGTCCGCTTTTCAGAGGGCGTTTTACACCTGTGTGAAATGCGGCCACCACGAACCGATCGACGCCTATACGCGCATCAAACTGTGGTGTGATGAAAAATCTTTCGACGAATGGGATAAAAGCCTGATCGGGAAAGATCCCTTGAATTTCCCGGACTATCGCGAAAAACTCGGACTGAACAGACAAAAGACGCAGCTTCACGAGGCCGTGGTCTGCGGCAGCGCGAACATCCTGAATCATCCGTGTGTTTTATGCGTCATGGACAACCGTTTCATGATGGCCTCGATGGGCAGCGCCGTGGGGGAGAAGATCACCCGGGCGATCGAACGCGCGACCCGCAAACGGTTGCCGGTCATCATCAGCGCGACCTCGGGGGGAGCCCGTATGCAAGAGGGGATCTATTCCTTGATGCAGATGGCGAAAACCTCGGCCGCCTTGGCGAGACACCACGAAAAAGGCTTGCTATTCATCAGTTTCCTCACCCATCCGACCACGGGCGGCGTCACCGCCAGCTTTGCGAGCCTAGGCGACATCATCCTTGCGGAACCCAAAGCCCTGATCGGGTTTGCGGGACAAAGGGTCATCGAAAACACGATCAAACAGACTTTGCCTGAAGGATTCCAATCCGCCGAGTTCCAACTCGCCCACGGATTCGTGGATGCGATCGTGCCGCGTAAAGAACAACGCCTTCTGCTGGGCACCCTCTTAAGCATGCATGGAGGAACCAAATGAACATCCAGGAACAATTGAACCGGTTGATCGAGTTGAAAGAAGAAATCAACAACGCGGTGGATCAAGAATCGGCGGAGAACGCCGATAAATTGAAGCTCGAGCAGGATTTCCTGCGCAAAAGCCTCTTTTTTCAACCCGACCCTTGGACCAAAGTCCAGATCGCACGATATAGTAAACGACCCAACGCGCTCTACTTCGTCAACGCGATGTTCACCGATGTCATCGAAATGCACGGCGACCGTCAAAGCGGCGACGATTGCGCGATGTTCACGGCGCTGGCCCGATTCCTGGGCGTACCGGTCACGATCATCGCCCAACGCAAAGGAAGCAACCTACAGGAAAACTTGATGTGCAATTTCGGGATGAATACGCCCGAAGGTTATCGAAAAGCGCTGCGGATGATGAAGCAGGCGGAAAAATTCGGAAGACCGATCCTGACGTTCGTCGATACGCCGGGGGCGTATCCCGGGATCGGGGCGGAAGAAAAGGGACAAGGCGAAGCGATCGCCCGCAACCTTATGGAAATGTCGCAACTCAAGGTCCCCATCATCACCTTCGTCTTGGGCGAAGGCGGGAGCGGCGGAGCGCTCGCGTTGTCGATCTGCGATAAACTCATCATGCTTGAACACGCCGTGTATTCCATCTTGTCGCCCGAAGGCTTCGCGACCATCCTCTATAAAGACGCGACGCGTGCGGCCGAAGCCGCCGCGTACATGAAGATGACGGCCCAGGATTTAAAACAAAACAGGTTCGTCGACATCATCGTCGACGAACCGATCGAAGGCATCCACGTTCAACCCGAAAAAGTCGTGGCTTCTTTCACCCAACATCTACGGGAGGAATTGATCCAATTGAGAAAACTGAAAACGGAAACGCTCTTGGCGAACCGTTATGAAAGACTACGTCGCTTCGGGGAGGTCAACACATGAGTTTCACTTTGAAAGGCATGGGTTCCTATCTTCCCTCAGCCGTTTTCACCAACGACGACATGGCGAAAATCGTGGACACCAACCACGAATGGATCCATAGCCGCTCCGGGATTTCGTCGCGGCACTTCGCCACCGAAGAAAACACCCACGACCTGGCGATCCAGGCGGCGAAAATCGCACTGAACGATGCGGATTTGAACGCTTCCGACTTGGATGCGATCCTGGTCGCCACCTTCACCCCCAGCGAGATCACCCCTTCGGTCGCCTGCCGGGTCGCCGATGCGCTGGAAGCGCGCGACGACATCCTGGCCTATGACCTTAATGGAGCCTGCTCGGGGTTTGTCTACGGACTTGAAACCGCCAACGCGCTTCTTAGTACGGGCAAATACAAACACATCCTCTTGATCGGCGCCGAAGTCATCTCGAAAGTATTGGACTTTAGCGACCGCCGCACCTGCATCCTCTTCGGGGACGGGGCGGGCGCCGTCGTCCTCAGCAATACGGGTGAAGGGAAAAGCCTCTGGTCGAAAACCTATCGCAAATTCGATGCGAAATGCAGCTTGTTCGCCCCGGGCGTCCCCGTCAACAACCCCCTGGTCACCCATGAAGCGCAACCGCAGAAAGTCCAGATGGACGGAACCGCGGTCTTCCAGTTCGCCATCGAGGCGATCCAGCGCGCCATCAAGGAATTCACACAGGAAACCGGGATGACCTTGGATGATCTGGACCATGTGGTGCTTCACCAAGCCAACCAACGGATCACAAGCTACATCGCCAAGACCTTCAAACAAACCGACGCCAAATTCGTTTCGGTGATCGAAGACATCGGAAACACTTCCGCGGCTTCGATCCCCATCGCGCTTACCGCATTGAAGAAAGATAACCGCCTGCTCCCCGGTCAGAAAATCATGATGATCGGCTTCGGGGCGGGACTGACCTACGGCGCCTTCGTGCTGAGTGTCTAAGGAGAAACAACCATGAACACGATATGTGAACTCTTATCGATCGAAAAACCGATCCTGCAGGGCGGGATGGCGAACATCGCCACCGGCGCTTTCGCAGCGGCCGTCAGCAACGCGGGCGGTTTGGGCATCATCGCCACGGGCGGTCGCAACGCCGACCAGATCCGTCTCGAGATTGAGACCTGCCGTTCCTTGACGGACAAACCTTTCGGCGTCAACTTGATGCTGATGAACCCGCATAGCGATGCCTTGGCCCAACTGGTCGCGGAAATGAAAGTGCCGGTCGTCACGACCGGGGCGGGGAACCCCGCCAAGTATGTCGCTCAGCTCAAAGAAGCTGGTGTGAAAGTCATCCCGGTCGTCCCGTCGGTCGGCTTGGCGAGACGCATGGAAGGTCTCGGGGTCGACATGATCATCGCGGAAGGGACGGAATCCGGCGGACACGTCGGTGAACTCACCACCATGGCTTTGGTCCCGCAGATCGTCAACGCCGTGAAGATCCCGGTCATCGCCGCAGGCGGCATCGCCAGCGGGCGTCAACTGGTCGCCGCCTTGGCCTTGGGCGCCCAAGGCGTACAGGTCGGGACGTGCTTGTTGGTCTCGGAAGAATGCCCCATCCACATCAACTATAAACAAGCGATCCTGGATGCGAAGGATATCGATACCGTAGTCACCGGACGCAGCGTCGGCGCCCCGGTGCGCTGTCTGCGCAACGAAATGACGAAAACCTACATCGACATGGAAAAGAACGGTACCACCACCTTAGAACTTGAAAAACTGACCCTGGGTTCGATGCGTCGCGCGGTCTTGGACGGCGATGTGAAGACCGGGTCCGTCATGGCCGGTCAAGTCGCGGGGATGATCAAAGAAATCAGACCCTTGCGCGTCATCCTAAACGAACTGATGGATGATGCGAAAAAAGTACTAAGCGAGATGAGCACATGGCGACTACCCTGAAACCGGTCGTCCTGGGCAACCGTACCCTTGACGTCCCGATCATCCAAGGCGGCATGGGCATCGGCGTTTCCCTCCATCGACTTTCCTCGGCCGTGATGCGCGAAGGCGGCATGGGGGTCATTTCCGCCGCCCAACCCGGATATCGGGAGAGCGACTTCTACCAGAATTCCCTCCAAGCCAACCTACGTGCCCTCACCCACGAAATCGCCTTGGCGAAATCGATGAGTGAAGGGAAGGGGATGTTGGGGGTCAACGTCATGGTGGCCGGGAAGCAACATAAGGAAATCTGGGAATTCTTGAACACCCAGCCGATCGACGCGATCATCAGCGGGGCGGGACTTCCTTTGGATCTGCCTCAAATCGTCACCAATCCCGCCATTCTCTTGGCGCCGATCGTCTCTTCCGGCAAAGCCGCCCGTTTAATCATGAGCGTCTGGGAAAAACGGACCCAACGCCTTCCTGATTTCATCGTCATCGAAGGACCGCTGGCCGGCGGGCATTTGGGGATCTCCAAAGAAGAGATCGCCAAAGGCAATCTTCCCGAACTTCATGAAATCCTGCGCGACGTGATCGACGTCGTCCGTCCAGTCGAAGAACGCATCGGACGCAAAATCCCGATCTTCTGCGCAGGCGGGGTCTACACCCATCAAGACATCGTCGACCTGATCGAACAAGGATCCGACGGCGTCCAGATGGCGACCCGCTTCATCGCGACCCATGAATGCGATGCGCATATGAATTTCAAACAAACCCTGCTCGATGCCAACCAAGAAGACATCGTGTACACGATCTCCCCGGTCGGCTTACCGGGCAGGGGGGTCAATACGCCTTTCGTCGCGGCATTGAACGGGGAACTTCGCCGGGCGACCCGCTGTGTCAACTGCTTGACGCCGTGCAACCCCTTGGCGACCCCTTATTGCATCACCGAAGCGCTGATCACATCGGTCAGCGGCGATCCGCAACACGGTCTGGTCTTCACCGGATCCAACGGGTATCGTTTAGACAAGATCGTAAGCGTGCATGAATTGATGGATGAACTGAAAGGGGAACAAAGATGAGAAAAATCGCATTCCTATTCCCCGGACAGGGCAGCCAGTACCTCGGCATGGGGAAAGAATTCTACGACCATCCGGCGAACCTCGAATTCGTCAAGCAACATGGCGACCTTGTGGCTTTGTGTCAAGAAGGTCCGATCGAACTTTTAAACCAAACCCGATATACCCAAAAAGCTCTGGTGTTCACCTCGATCCTTTCCTATAACGCCTTGTTATCCAACGATGTCCATCCGGATGTCGTGGCAGGATTAAGCCTGGGTGAATACACCGCCTGCTTCGCAAGCGGCGTCTTCACGGATGAAGAGGTATTGCGCATCGCAACCCTGCGCGGTCGATGGATGGAAGAAGCGGTGACGGGCATCGACAGTAAAATGGTCGCCGTCCTCGCCACTTCCCAAGACCTCATCCAGGAAGCCCTTGACCAAAACCGCCATCTCGGCGTATGCGCGATCAGTAATTTCAACTGTCCGGGTCAGATCGTGATCGCGGGCGAGCGCGTCGCCATCGAGGCGACCGTCGCCTTCCTGAAAGAAAAAGGAGTTCGTCGCTTGATCGAACTTCCGGTCAGCGGACCGTTCCACACGTCGCTTCTGACAAACGTCGAAAATCAACTGGACAATCTGTTTCAAGAAATCGGAATCAAACCGATGACCATCCCGATCGTCAGTAACCTCACCGGGGACTTCTGTACGCAAGAAAGCTTGCAAACCAATCTTGTCAATCAAGTCTCCCATCCGGTCCAATTCACCCAAACGCTTGAAACCCTGCGTAACGCGGGCGTCGATACGGTAATTGAAATCGGTCCGAAAACCACCCTGACGGGTTTCGTCAAGAAATCCGGATGGGAACCCGCATGTTTCCATGTGGAAGATCTTGCTTCGTTGAATGAAACCCTAGACGGGTTGAAAGGAGATCCGCGATGAGTCCAGTCGCAATCGTAACGGGGGCCTCCAAAGGCATCGGGGCCGCCATCGCCATCACCTTGGCGAAAGATGGCTACAACGTGGTGGTCAACTATAACGGGAATCAAACGTTGGCCGAAGAAGTGAAGGCGAAATGCGATGCGTATACGCCAAGCGTCGTCGTCCAAGGAAACGTAAGCAAAGCGGAAGACTGCGCACGCATCGTCGCGTGCGCCATAACATCCTTCAATGGATTGGATGTGTTGGTCAACAACGCCGGGATCACCAAAGACAACCTCTTGCTTCGCATGAGCGAGGATGAATACGATGCCGTCCTTGACACCAACCTCAAAGGAACCTGGATGATGTCCAAGGCGAGTCTGAAATACCTCATGAAATGCGCCGGGTCGATCGTCAACATTTCCTCGGTGGTCGGTCGCATGGGGAATGCGGGGCAGACCAATTACGCCGCCTCCAAAGCCGGTGTCATCGGTTTCACACAGAGTCTGGCCAAGGAAGTCGCAAGCCGCAACGTGCGGGTCAACGCGATCGCACCGGGCTTCATCGAAAGCGACATGACCTTGAAACTCAACGAAGACCAAACGTCACAGATGTTAAGCCGGATTCCGTTGGCGCGCTTCGGAAGCGCGCAGGATGTCGCCGATCTGGTTTCTTTCTTAGTCTCAGCGAAAAGCCGTTATATCACCGGTCAAACGATCGGCGTCGACGGCGGGATGGTAATGTAACATGGCACGACGCGTCGTCATCACGGGCATGGGCGCCCTTACGCCCATCGGAAACAACCTTGCGGAAGTGCGCGAAAGCCTGCTTCAGGCAAGCTGCGGGATCGATCGGATCACTTCGTTCGATACCGCCAACCATAAAGTCAAAATCGCCGCCGAAGTGAAACCGGGCGAATGGGAAAACACCCTGACCCCCAAAGAAAAGAAGAATCTCGATAAGTTTACGCAATATGCGCTTGTCGCGGCGCGCGAAGCCTATGCGGATTCAAACCTCGCATCCGCTGAATTCGACCGCACCCGTTTCGGTGTCATCGTCTCCAGCGGAATCGGTGGGTTAGGAACCATCGAAGCCGAACACACGAAACTGTTGGAACGCGGGGCGGATCGCATTTCCCCGTATTTCATCCCGAAATCCATCATCAATATGGCCGCGGGCAACATCGCGATCGAACTTCAGGCGTTGGGGATGTGTTCTTCTTCGGTGACGGCCTGCGCCGCATCCGCCAACGCGGTCGGCGATTGTTTCCGTTCGATCAAGGACGGCTACCATGACGTCATGGTCGCCGGCGGAGCGGAAGCCTCGATCACGCCCTTAGGGATCGGCGGGTTCACCGCGCTGAAAGCCTTGGCCGAAATCGAAGACATCCATCGTGCGTCGATCCCGTTTGACATCGATCGCAGCGGGTTCGTCATGGGTGAAGGCTCGGCATGCCTGGTGTTGGAGGAACTCCAACACGCTTTGCGTCGCAACGCCAAGATCTACGCCGAAGTCGTCGGCTACGGCGCGACCTGCGACGCCTATCATATCACTTCGCCAAGCACCGACGGATCGGGCGCGGCACGCGCCATGCGTCAAGCCTTGGATACCGCAAACATCACACCGAGCGATGTCACCTACCTCAACGCCCATGGCACCTCGACGCCCCTCAACGATGCGTTTGAAACCCTGGCCGTGAAAGCGGTGTGGGGCGAGAAGTTCAAAGACCTCTACGTCTCTTCCACCAAATCCATGACCGGTCATCTTTTGGGCGCCAGCGGCGCGATCGAAGCCATCATCTGCGCCTTATCGCTTCAAATGGGTTATCTTCCCCCGACCGTCAATCTACGCTCACAAGACCCGGCATGCGACCTCAACGTGATCGCCAACACGGGGATCAAAAAGGACTACACCTATGCCTTGTCGAATTCGTTGGGATTCGGCGGACACAACGCCAGCCTTTGTTTTAAAAAGTGGGTGGACTGATGGACATCAAACAAATCATGGAAATCATCCCGCATCGTCCGCCGTTTCTCTTGGTCGACCGTGTGTTGGAACTCAAAGAAGGGGAATATGCGATCGGACTGAAAAACGTCACGATGAACGAACCGTATTTCGTCGGGCATTTCCCGGGCGAACCGGTCATGCCGGGCGTGTTGATTCTGGAAGCGCTGGCGCAAGTCGGCGCGATCGCCGTCCTCAGCCTCCCTGAAATGAAGGGGAAGATCGCCTATTTCGCCGGGGTGAAGGAAGCGAAATTCCGCCGCAAGGTCGTCCCCGGGGATACGCTGAGACTGGAATGCCGGATGACCAACCTGCGTTCACGCTATGGCGTCGCCGAGGCGAAAGCCTATGTCGGCGAAGACCTGGTCTGCGAAGCCACCTTAAGTTTTGGACTCTAACCTTCGAAAGAAGGTTTTTTTTACAAAGTTGTGGTATACTTCAATCGATATACATCGATAACCGTCGATATGAAGGAGATACCATGACGATCGAAGAACTGAAACTAAAAATGACCGACGACCAGCCGGATGAAGAGGTGATCTTGCGCGAAGAGGACGCCGTCTTTGCGAAACGCATGACCTATCTTCCCGTCGTGGACCAAGATTCCGCCTTCCTTTTCTTCGCGTCGATGAACTTTCTGAACTCCTATGTGAAGAAAGACTATGCGGTGCCTTATTTTAGAAAAAAATATTACTTCAAGGAAGACGTGGCCCGAATCTTGGAGAATCTGATCGACCAGGACATCGAAGGCATCGAAATCCACATCGCCGACGACGTGACCTATGTTTCAGTCAAGGGTCTACAGTTCAGTTTCCATCAATTGGATTACTCGCCGAAGTTGGAAGCCTATCGCGAGAGCGATGCGAACGTACCCCAGGAATGGACGCAGCTTCGCCTTCAACCCTACGCCAAGGATCTCTTGGATACGGCGATCGAAACCGCGAACGAAGGGTTACGCAGACTCATCCGACCGATCGACCCGGTGTTGATCTTCAAGGCGTTGGGGGATCCGATCCGTTATGCCATCTACACCTCGCTGACGGGGAAGGAGTGCTGCGCCTGCAACCTCCTGGAAAAATTCTCGATCAGCCAACCGACCCTGAGCCATCACATGCATAAACTGGTCGACAGCGGGATCATCAACGTCCGCAAGGACGGCATCTGGATGCGCTATTCCATCAATCCGATCGCGCAGGACCAACTCAAGGAACTCTTCCGTCCGTTGAAATTCTTGACGCAATGCGAACTCTAGCACATTGACATTCATCGATATAAGGTTTAACATATAGATGCATATCAATATGTTGGAGGTAACATGGAACTCTTTCTCTGGTTTAACGATGTTTTTCTGAAAATGAATTGGTTGAAAGAGGGGATCGAAGCGATCGCCGCCCGACTCGGGTTGGATCCGTTGGATCAAATCGGCGCCAGCCTCGTCTTCTTTCTTTACGATACGATCAAGATTTTCATCCTCTTGTGCGTCCTGATCTTCATCGTCTCCTATATCCAGAGTTATTTCCCGCCGGAAAGGACCCGCAAAATCCTGGGTCGCTTCAAAGGGATCGGCGCCAACCTCCTGGCGGCGCTCTTAGGGACGATCACCCCGTTCTGCAGCTGTTCTTCGATCCCGCTTTTCATCGGATTCACCAGCGCCGGTCTCTCGATCGGAATGACCTTCTCGTTCCTGATTTCATCCCCCTTGGTCGATCTGGCCTCGGTCCTTCTTCTGGTTAGCGTGTTCAATGGAAAGATCGCCTTGGCCTATGTCGTCGTCGGCTTGGTGTTGGCCGTTCTCGGCGGGACGTTCCTGTCGAAGTTGAAGATGGAAGACCAGATCGAAGCCTTCGTCTTCAAAACCCCGCTGATGGAACTGGACGACGTCGTCCTCACGCGTAAAGAACGCATCGATTTCGCCATTACCCAAGTCAAGGAAATCTTCCATAAAGTCTGGCCGTACGTGTTGATCGGCGTCGGGATCGGCGCACTGATCCACAACTGGATCCCCGAATCCTGGATCTTGGCCCTCTTGGGTCAGGACAAATGGTACTCCGTTCCCTTGGCGACATTGGTGGGCATCCCGATGTACGCCGACATCTTCGGTACTTTGCCGATCGCCGAAGCGTTGGTCGCGAAAGGCGTGGGCATCGGAACGGTCCTCTCCTTCATGATGGCGGTCACCGCCCTCTCCGTCCCCAGCATCGTGATGTTGAAGAACGTCATCAAACCCAAACTGCTCGGCATGTTCGTCCTGTATGTTTCGATGGGCATCATGCTGATCGGATTCCTGCTCAATGCATTCCAAAGCGTACTCATTTAACCGGAAGAACCGGTGGAGGAAGAAACATGATTTTGAAAATCCTGGGCAAAGGTTGCCCCAACTGCCAACGTTTGGAAGCCAACGTCCGCGAAGCCGCGAATAATCTCGGATTGGAAGCGACGATCGAAAAAGTGACCGATGTGAAGACCATCGTCGGCTACGGCGTCATGAGTACGCCCGCCCTGGTCAAAGACGAAAAAGTCGTCTCCTACGGACGCGTCCTTTCCGTCAAAGAAGCCGAAAACCTTTTAAAATAGCACTTTCTTGATGTCTTCGCCACAATTTCGTAACAAACTTTCCTTACAATGGGTTCATCAAGGTCACTTGAGATCGAAAGAAGGAAACCCCTATGTTCTTACTTAACGTATTCTCCGCCCGCTTCGTCGGCCGTTTCTGGATGGTTCAGAGATTCGGTTGGCTCGGCGTACTCCTCCATGTCTTGTTTTGGGTCGCAGTCATCAGTCTGATCATCCACCTTGTCCGCAGATCGCGCCTCAAACGCGCCGTCGCAACCAACCCGGCACCCAATCTTGGCTCCAACGTCCCCTTGGATGTGGTGAAACAACGCTATGCCAAAGGCGAAATCACCAAGGAACAATACGACCAATTCATATCGGACTTACAATAACGGGCTTCCCGTTATTTTTTTCGATTCGAATGTGCATCGCCACACTTTTGTCACAAAGATAGGCTATGATTGATTTGTACCGGAAGGATCCGGAAGAAAGAAGGGTTGTCTATGATGAATTTCAACGCTGATCGCATTCGCGATGGTTGGTGGGGCGTCGACCGTTTCTCACGCATGGGATGGTTTGGCGAATATGCTTGGTTGATGCCGGTCTTGATGATTCTGTTTTGGGCGCTTGTCATCGGTTTGATCGTTTACTTCGTCCGTCGTTCGCATAAGAACGCACCGACGATCGCACCTGTCGAAAACAAAGCGCTTCGCATCGTGAAAGAACGCTATGCGAAAGGCGAGATCACAAAAGAAGAATTCGATCGTCTGATCAACGATCTGAAAGACTAAGGAGGAAAACACCATGATGTGGATCCCTATCCTTTTAGTGATTTGGTGGATCTGGGACCGCGACCGCCGTACAAACGGTAGTTTCCCGGTTTCACCCACTCGCAAAGACCCGCTGCAGATCGTCAAAGAACGCTATGCTCGCGGCGAAATCACCAAAGAGCAATACGACCAACTTAAACAAGACCTGCAAGACTAAAGACTTGAACATCCGCAAGAGAAATCTTGCGGATTTTTTCGATCCTTTGTTGACCGACATCAAAAAACTGGGTTATGATGAAACAAACATATCGTGAAGTTTCGATATCGATCAAGTACATAAATCAACAAAATAGCGATGATCATATGGGCAAAAGGGGGAAATATGAGAGTAAAATGTGTTGCAAACAAACTGACAAGAAAAGGTTTTTTAGAAACACTCATTAAACCGGGTGGTCAAAAAAGTGCTCTTGATGATGACTTTTACGTAATCATAGATAATCAAGTTGTTATCGACAATGAGACTGATGGGTACGATCTAGCAGTTGATAAAGTCTATGATTGTTATGGTGTAATGTACTTCAAAAACGAAGTAAGATTTCTCATCGTTAATGAGTCATATTTTACGCCGAAATGGTTCCCAAGTGATTTGTTTGACATCGTCGATTCAAGTTTACCCTACAATTGGCACTGCAACTCATTCAATTCTGATTCGATTAACGGATGGATGCTTGGTTATAAAGAACTTGTGGAGGACTATACTTATCTTCTAGACCTCATTCAAGAAATCCCTTATGCCATTACCATTTTTAATAACATGAAAGAGAATCTAGAATACGTATACATAATCGAAAAGTAGGATTAGACTCTTGTAAATAAAAGCACCATTCTATGTTGAAATCATGAGGAAGGAGATGAAATTTTTGAAACGTATAAAACTCATGATAATCATCCTTTTCTCGATGATTGCATTTGCCGGGTGTGACGCTAGCTTAAAATACAATAAGATCGAAATCTTGAAATATCCCTCTAAACTGAAATACTATATTGGAATAGATCACGAACTTGATCTGAGTGATGGGGAAATAAAGCTGACTACGATTTCTAAACACTTCGATATTGTTAATATCGTTCCATTTGATACTGATGGAAATGGAGAGTTTGAAATTGAACATACAATCGATTTCTCCATAGAAGGCAATTGTGTTGTTGAGATCTGCAGAGCGCCTGATTTATGTGTGTCATTAACAATCCAGGTCATTAACTCAAAACCATCTCCAGAATAGAAGAGAAACATACATTGCATTATGTTAAGTGTTTTGATTACTCGAAGATTCTATGACGCTCGATAAAGATTCCATTTAATTATCGATTCATAATATGAAAGGAAGAATTGTACGAAATGGAAAAGAACGAATTTAAAAGTCTCTGCAAGAAAATGTTTTATAAATATGGACTTGTGAAAATAAAGAATGGCTACTTCCTGGAAAATGAGGATTATGTACTGTCGATCTTCTTTCAATCTAGTTATGCGGCGACATATTATGTAAATTTTTGTTTTTCGGTCAAAGGATATAATAAAAATCTGCCGAATTTAGAAGAAGTTTGGGATACAGATTTTAGTCACAGGATTATGTTTCCAGCGATAGATGGTGACAAGCGGTATTTATCGGGACTGTTCGAATATGGTAAATTTACAGTTGAAGAAACTGAGCCGTACTTTGATGTCGCATTTAATGAATGGATACTCCCGATTTTCAGGGAAGGGAAAAAGAATGCACTAAAAAATATTCGGAAATTTTTCGGACCACCTGAGAATATTCTGTATGTAAGAAAAGGGTTGTATGAATATTTGCTTAAGGAAGCGGCGATGTAAAGTTTTAATCTAGGCAATGAAAGTGAATTACATAATAAACATATATATCAGCATAAGTCGAAATGCTAAAACATATAGCGAGTATTTCTCGAAAAGTTCAATCGACAATCATCAAGTTAGTATGATATTCCTTTGATAAAGAGGTAGAATAGATGTTTGAAGGAGATTGGATATGAAAAAGAGAAAACTGAAGCCCTGGGTCGTCATCGCCGGAATACTGATGGTGCTGATCCTCTCCTTGGATCGAATCGAAGTGTTCATCAAGGAAAACACGATCCCGAATTATCGGGAACTCAATAAAATCGGATATAACGACGATCAGATCGAAATCATCAACGAACACGGGTTGGAAGAATTGTCCGAGATCCTGGTGGAGGAATACCAGGAAGACATCGTCGAGATCCTGACCGTTCCGCATTATGCGACACTGAAAGGGATCGGGTATTCTAAGACGGATCTGGAAACGATCCTGCTTGCGGATGAATCAATCCTCGCGAAACTAGAAGGGTATGCGTTCTTGAATCAATGGAAAACCTATCTGGCCGAACCGATGTATCGTTTGATTCTGGATACGGGATATAGCGAAGCGGCGGCGGATGTATTGCTTGGGTTAAGCGATGAAACGATAAAAGATATCGTGTCGCATGGATATGATGCGAAGTACGAAGGATTGGTGACGTCCGAATTGACGATCCTTGGCGATCTTCCGACCTATTTGACCTATTGGAAAAAAGTGCCGAGTGCGACCTTGCGCGTCGTACAAGAGCGGGTCAACACGGAAACCGACCGCTCCTATTATACCGGGATTACGGCCTCGGAAACCTCGAAGGGGAATCTGATCCTCGTCAACAAGTACTTCAACCTGTCGTCGCAATTCGTCCCCAGCGCGTTGACGACGATCACGGTCTGCGGGAAAGCGGTGATGACCAAGGAAGCCGCCCTGGCGCTCAGCATGATGTGTCAGGCGATGATCGCGGATGGGTTGCATCCCAAGGTCACCTCGTCCTATCGCAGCTATGCGACGCAGAATACGCTCTATAACCGCTATGTGGCAAACGACGGGAAAGCGGAGGCGGATACCTATTCCGCCCGTCCCGGGCATTCCGAGCATCAGACCGGCCTGGCGGTCGACATCATCACGTCGACCTCGTCGTTGTCCACCTTCAAGAACACCAAAGAATATCAATGGCTGATGGAAAACGCGGAAGACTACGGATTCATCCTACGCTATGCCGAAAGCAAACAAACGATCACTGGTTACATCAGCGAACCCTGGCACTGGCGCTATGTCGGGATCGAAACCGCGAAAGACTTCAATACCAAGAACATGACGTTTGACGAATACTATCGGATTTATCTTCAATAACACCAACCCAAAATTGCACAAACATTGTGCAATTTTCTTTCTTTGTGGGTAGAATGAAGTTTGATAGAATGAACACGAGGTGATGAGATGATCTGGCAACTAGATTCGCGATGCGTCGCCATATTGAAGACTTTGATCGAAAAAAGCGACAATGTCGGTTTGAGCGAACTGACCAAGACCTTGAACGTATCCAAGCGAAGCATCTATTACGATCTGGGGAAGATCAACGATTGGCTATCGGCCCATCGCATCCCTGAGATTGAAAATGAACGGACGCGCGGGATTTTTTTGACGCAAGTCCAACGGGAGAAAATCCAAAAACTCTTGGTCGACCAAAAATCGGTGAATTATTACGTATTCTCGCCGAAAGAGCGTCAGCGTCTATTGATTTGTTCGCTGTTGGGGTCGAAAGAACCGCTCTTCGTCGAGCAACTCTGCAAATACTGCGACGTAAGCCGCAACACCGTGTTCGCGGATATGAAAATCGTTCGCCAAAAACTGGAAAAATACGGGTTGAACCTGGAATTCGAAAACCATAACGGCTATGCGGTCGAAGGACCTTTCTTTAAACAGAAAGCCGTTTTCCTCTATTACCTTACCCCCCTGATCCCTCTGATCGAAAACAGGCAAATCCCCGACCTCGACGAGTTGCCCTTTTACGATGAACAGGAAGTAAAAAGGACCATGGAGGTTCTGCGCGAAATCGAAAACAAACTTCAGACGAGTTATGTCGAAGGGATGATCTTCGGCTTGGCGACCTTGATCTACGTCTTGCGCCAACGCCGCGAAGGCTTGGACCTTACGGGCGTCGATGTCCAGGATATCGTGGAAACCAAAGAGTTTCTGATGATCGACACGCATTTCGACGGATTTACACGCAACGAAAAGATCTATATTGCAATCCACCTGTTAGGTTCGCGCGTCCAAATCCCGATCGCCGAGGAAGCGGGGGAGAAGTCCGATGCGCTCTATGACGATGCCCGTGAACTCGTCTTGGCGTTTGAACGCTTGGCGTGCATCGAATTCGAAGACAAGGAACCCTTGGTCGATATGCTGGCGAAGCATCTGCAGATGTCGATCTATCGCTATAAATACGGGATTCAGATCGGGAACCCCCTCATGGCCGACATCGTCCATGCGTACCCCGACCTCTTCGAAATCACCTCTAAATCCGTCTCCGTCTTGAAGCAACGCCTGGGGATGCCGATTCCGGAGAGCGAAATCGCCTACATCACGCTCCATTTCGGCGGATATTTGCGGCGTAAATCCAACGCTCCGACCTCCTCGCGCGTTTTATTGGTTTGCCCCAACGGGATCTCCACGGCCTACATGTTGCGTGCAGAGGTCGAAAGCCTCCATCCGGACATCGTGGTGTCGGGGGTCGTCGGATCGGAAGACCTGGAAAAATACCTGTGCGTGTCGGATTTCATCATTTCGACGGTCGACGTCAACTGCCGCCTGCCGGTCATCCGCGTGAACCCCGTCTTGACGGAAGAAGACCGCATCCGGATACTCTCCCGGATCGCGAAAACCGGGATGGTCAATCGAAACGGAAGCGTCGGTTTGGATAACGTCCTAAGGATCATCCAGAACTATGTTTCCGGCGAGTCGTTTGAGAAACTGCGCAAGGATTTGACGCACCTGTACCGGCCTCATTCCTTGGTCGAGGCGCGTAGCCGTAACGGTTCCATCCGCCTGTGCGATGTCATTTCGCTTGAAAAAGTTCGGCGGGTCCAACGGGTCGCGGATTGGCAGACCGGCATCGCGCTGGCCAGTTCGCCGTTGCTTGTTTCCAACGCCGTCGAACAGCGATACATCGACACCATGGTCGCCAACGTCGAGAAGTTCGGACCCTACATCGTCATCGGCCCCAAGATCGCCCTTGCCCACGCCTTGCCCCAGGACGGGGTCAATAGTTTGGGTTTCAGCCTGTTGCTTTTGGATGAACCGGTATCGATGATGGGCCGCGACGTGTCGATGTTGTTCGTCTTGGCGCCGATCGACAAAAGCAGTCATTTCGGGATCATGAAGGATTTGATGAAGATCATCAGTAAGGAAGAACACTTGAGGGAACTTGAAAATATGAAATGCGAGGACGTGATTTCGTTCTTCGAAGAAATCACCGCGCAGGAGGAAACCTATGACGATATCCAAGATTGACGCCATGTTGCTTAACTGCGACACCATCATCCGTCCAAGGACATGGGAATACGTCGAAGCCAAAGTGAAACAACTGAAGGAATACGGGGTATATACCATCTTCTATACGACCAAAACAAGGGATATCTTTCAAAAAGAGAACGTTAAACGGGTCGCATTCGACCTGGAATGTTACGAAAGCGGGGACCATGTCGTACGTTTGGATGGAAACGAAGCGCATGAAAGCCGTTTTATCGGGAAAGACCTCATGTCGGTCTTGATCCGTCATGAAATTCGCATCAAGAGTCTGCTTTTGGTCAGCGATGCACCGTTGGGACGTATCGAATCCAAATGCGCCGCTGTGGTTCGCTTCACCAAACACGGGACCGGGCTGAACGAGCCCATCGTAGTTCCTTCGATCGAAAACAACGGTTTGCAGATCGCCCTCGCAAAAACCGGGGTCTTGCCTAGGGAGAATCTGATTCAAAGTTTATGGAACCATCAAGCGCTCCGGATGAAATCCATTTTGTCGATGTGCTTTCTGATCGCGATGCTGGGCGACGTCCTCGTCAGCGGAATCAATGCGCGATTCTACGTTTATCTATTTCTTTGCGTGATCATAACAGGGGAGACCATCTATGACTATCGAAAGCTCGTCTAGACCTTGCCAAGTTTTGCACAAACCTCTATGTAAACATTGTTCTTCACGTAGAGCGGGTGCACTGGGTAAAATACAAGTGAAGTTCAACCGATCGGAGTTGAACGACGGATTGGAGAAGTTCTTATGATTCAACTATTGTCAGTCGAAAATATCCGCATCGTAGAGAAAGTGGAGGATTGGAAAGAGGCGATCCGCCTCGCGGTCGCCCCCTTGATCGAACATGGATTCGTCGAGGAACGATACGTTGACGGCATATTCACGAACACTTCGATCTATGGTCCCTATTACGTCCTGGCACCGGAAATCGCGTTACCGCATGCCCGACCGGACCAAGGGGTGATCCATCAGCAGATCGCGATTCTGTTGTTGAGAGAACCCGTGAAGTTCACACCCGATGGTTATGAAGTCCGTATCTTGATTACCTTGGCTGCGGAAGACTCGACATCCCACCTACAAACCATGGTCCATCTCGCCGAATTCCTCGGTGACGACGCCTCGGTCGGGAAGTTGCTGTCAGCCGGTAGCCCCGAAGAGATCTATGCGCTCTTCGTGAAGTATTCTACGCAGTAAAGGGAAAGGTATAAAGGAGGAAACACTATACCATGGAGCAATTTCTGAATTTCCTACAGCAGATCCTATCCACGCCTTCCATCCTCGTCGGCTTGATCGCGCTCATCGGGCTTGTCGCTCAGAAGAAACCGATCGAAGTCGTCATTAAGGGAACCATCAAAACGATTCTTGGATTCATCGTCATCGGCGCAGGCGCCAACGTATTGGTCGGAGCGCTGAACTATTTCGGCAACCTGTTCAACTTCGCGTTCGCCGTCCAAGGGGTCGTCCCCAACAATGAAGCGATCGTTTCATTGGCTCTGAATACCTATGCGAAAGACACCGCCATCATCATGGCATTGGGCATGGTCGCCAACTTGCTTCTCGCCCGGTTCTCCCGCATGAAATACATCTTCCTGACCGGTCACCACACCCTGTACATGGCCGCCTTGATCGCCGTCGTTCTGACGGTCGGAGGCTTGGAATCGGGCAGCTGGCAATTGTATGTCGGCGGATCGATGCTCTTAGGGTTGACGATGGTGTTCTTCCCGGCGATCGCCCAGAAGACCATGGTCAAGATCACGGGCGACGATTCCATCGCGTTCGGCCACTTCGGCACCTTGGGTTATGTTTTCGCCGCTTGGATCGGTTCCTTGGTCGGAAAAGGTTCGAAATCGACCGAAGACATCAAATTCCCGAAACGTCTATCCTTCCTTCGTGACACTTCCGTCGCGATCTCGCTGACGATGTTCATCTTCTTCGTCCTGGTTACCTTCGCCGCCGTCATCAAACCGGATTTCGACGCGACGGTCTTGGGCGGTACGCACTGGTTCTTGTTCTCCATCATCCAATCCTTGACCTTCGCGGCCGGCGTCTATGTCGTCTTGGCCGGTGTCCGCTTGGTATTGGCTGAAATCGTCCCGGCGTTCAAAGGGATCTCCGAAAAGATCGTCCCGGATGCGAAACCCGCGTTGGACTGCCCGGTTGTCTTCCCGTATGCTGAAAACGCCGTCTTGCTTGGCTTCTTGGTCTCCTTCGCCGGCGGTTTGGTCGGATTGGCCATCTTGTTCGCCTTGCAAGGCACCTTGAACCCCGCTTTGATTCTTCCCGGCGTCATCCCGCACTTCTTCTGCGGCGCGACCTCCGGTGTCTTCGGAAATGCGACCGGCGGACGCCGCGGCGCCATCCTGGGGGCTTTCGGACATGGTTTATTGATCACCTTCCTGCCTGCGATGCTGATGCCTGTCATGGGTTCGCTCGGCTTCGCCAATACGACCTTCTCCGACGCCGACTTCACGGCGGTCGGGATCTTGATTGGCAACATCGCGAACTTCGTCAAAGGCACCGGTTTATTGGCGGTCTGTGTCGGATTGTTCGTTCTTCCCATCGTTTACAACGTCGTCGCTCCCAAGAAAGCGAAATCTTAATTGAAAACCGGGAGAGGATGGAAATCGTCCTCTCCCTGGTTTAAAATAAGACCGAGAGAGGTACAACATGAAACTCGAAAAAATCTTATGCGCTTGCGGCAGCGGACTTGGATCTTCGTTCCTTGTCGAAATGAATGTCAACAAAGTATTGAAGAAATTAGGGGTGGAAGACATCGAAGTCGCTCATTGCGCTGCGACGGACGTCTATAAAGGGGCTGCCGACCTCTTCGTTTGCGGCAAGGACATGGTCGACATCCTATCGGCCTACGGTCCGTGCATCGTGCTTCAAAACATCATCTCGGTACCCGAACTTGAAGCGAAGCTGAGTGATTATCTGAAAGAACAAGGCGTTATCTAAGCATAACGCCTTCTTAATGGAGGACTATGGAAACTGTAAAAATCCAGCGTTTCGCCGACCGGATCCGTTTGGAAACGGCGAAAATGCTTTCAAAGAGAGGGTTTGGACACTTGGGTGGATCCTTCTCGATCGTCGAAACCCTTGCCGTCTTGTACGGGCACGTGATGAAGATCGATCCGTCGAACCCCGCATGGCAAGATCGGGACTGGTTTGTCTTATCCAAGGGCCATGCCGGACCCGCGCTCTACGCCACCCTTGCATTGAAAGGGTATGTCCCCTTGTCGATGCTGGACACGCTGAATGAAAACGGAACGCTCATGCCTTCGCATCCCGATCGTCTGAAAACCCCCGGGGTCGATGTGACGACCGGTTCGCTGGGCCAGGGCATCTCGCTTGCGACCGGGATCGCGAAGTCGTTCAAGATGGATGGGAAACCCAACCGGGTCTTCGCGATCGTGGGGGATGGCGAAGCCAATGAAGGTCAGGTTTGGGAAGCTTTCCAGTTCGCCGCGCATCAAAAACTATCGAACCTTCTGGTGTTCATCGATGAAAACCACAAGCAGCTGGATGGATTGACGAAAGACATCATGAATCCTTTCGACCTTGTGATGAAAATGGAAGCGTTCGGATTCGCATGCTTGCGCGTCAAGGGGGACGATGTCGACGCGATCTATGAAGCGATCCGACAGTTGGATTCGATCGACGACCAAGCGAAGTGCATCGTTCTGGATACGGTGAAGGGTCAAGGCGACGAATATTTCGAAAATCTCTTCGACAATCACCACATCCGGTTTAGCGGCGAAAGTAAAACCGCTTTGACGTCATTGATCCAACGATTGAGCGATAAAGTGGAAAGCGAGGGACGGCAATGAACATCCAATTCGCAACGGTCCAGACCCCCAAGGAAATCCGCGCGGTCTATCAAGAAACACTAAATGAATTGATCGAAAGCAACCCTTCGATCCTCGTCATGGACGCGGATTTGGCAGGGGCTTCCGGGGTCGCCAACGTATTCAAAAACCATCCCGACCGATGCATCAACATGGGGATTTCCGAAGCGAACATGGTTTCGGCGGCCGCCGGCATGTCGCTGACGGGGAAGATTCCGTTTATCCATACGTTCGCGCCGTTTGCGACGCGAAGAGTCTTTGACCAACTCTATATGTCGGGGGTTTACCAACGCTCAAACATCAAAATCTACGGATCCGACCCGGGGTTCTGGGCGGCGCATAACGGCGGGACGCATACGTCGATGGAAGACTTGGCGATGACGCGGGCTTTACCGAACATCACCCTCTTCGCACCCAGCGATTCGACGCAGTTCAAATGGTGCATGAAAGAAGCGGCTTCGATCGATGGTGTCGTCTACATCCGGGCGACCCGCAAAGTCCTGCCGGATATCTACGATCCATCGAGTGAATTCGAAACCGGAAAGGCGATCGTCGTCGCCCCGGGAAGCGACGTCGTCATCTATGCGATCGGCGAGATGGTCGGCGAAGCCTTGAATGTGCGCGCTTCGTTGGCGACGCAGGGGATTTCGGTCGAAGTGGTCGACTGCTTCAGTGTGAAACCCCTGGATGAAACGTTGATTCGAAGCGAAGCCGTAGGGAAGAAATTGATCGTCACCGCGGAGAACCACAACAAGATCAACGGATTGGGTTGCGCCGTCGCCCATGCGCTTTCCGAAGTCGGTCATCTCGCGAAGCAATTGACGATCGCGGTCGACGACCGGTTCGGTGAAGTCGGGACCACCGATTACCTGATGGATAAGTTCGGCCTGACGAGTCGTCAGATCGAAGAAAAAATCCTTACGTTGTATTAGTCAAAGCATCTCCGCGCGGAGATGCTTTTTTTCGGTTCGATACGAAAAACAGGGGATTATCCTACGAAAAGGGTGAATGATAGGAAGTTACTTCACTTGTTTCCAAAGTTTCAGGAAATCCGATTCATGCATTTTCAATGAATGATGTAAGCGATTACAAAAACGTCGAATTTCACATAATTCTCACGCCGAAATCCTTGTTGCGATGCTATCCATGTGAAAAAGTTTGCTATACTGTAGTTGAACAAAACAGGGATGGGATTTCCAAGAATCCGATAAATAACAGGGAGTTATCATCCAAAGCGAGGTGCGGGATAAGAATTAAAAACGAAAATAACAAGAAAATACTGAAAAAATCCGATAAAAGGCGCTAAGTAAATGAAGAGTGCCGATGAATATCGGATTTAAAATGAAGAAAACAACAAAATGAATCAAAAAAAGAAGTAAAATCGAAAATCATTTGTTATACTTGCCTTTGGATGTTTTGGGAAGAACCCATATGCGGAACCGCATCAGGAGAGGGACAATGGAAAAATTCGATTACATGGAGAAGTATGGTTACGAGCAATTGGTCTACATGCATGATCGCAGTTCGGGATTAAAAGGACTCATCTGCATCCACAACACGACCTTGGGTCCGGCGTTGGGCGGAACCCGCATCTGGGAATATGCCAACGAGGATGACGCGGTGCTCGACGTATTGCGTTTGGCGCGCGGGATGACCAAGAAAGCGGCTTGCGCCGGGTTGAATCTGGGCGGAGGCAAAGCGGTGTTAATCGGGAATTCAAAGAAACTTCGTCAGGACACGGTACGTCGCGAGGCGTTCTGGCGTGCCTACGGTAAATATGTCGAATCGCTGGGCGGACGTTATATCACCGCCGAAGATGTCGGAACGACACCGGAAGACATGGAATACATCCATATGGAAACCAAACATGTCACCGGACTGCGCAACACTTCCGGCGATCCTTCGCCGCTAACCGCGCTGGGCGTCTACAAAGGCATCAAGGCATGTGTGAAAGAACTGACCGGAACATCGAAGATGGACGGCATGAAAGTCGCTATCCAAGGTTTGGGTCATGTCGGGATGATCATCTGTAAGCATCTTGCCGATGAAGGCGCAGTCCTTTATGTGAGCGACATCGACACTGAACGCGTCGACGAAGCGGTGAAACAATTCAACGCGACGGCGGTCAAACCGGAAGAAATCATCGGTCTGGATGTCGATATCTTCTGCCCGTGCGCCTTGGGTGCGATCATCAACGAAGAAACCATCCCGACCCTCAAATGCAAAATCATCGCGGGCTGCGCGAATAACGTCTTGAAGGAATCGGCGGTCGATGGACAAAAGATTCACGACATGGGCATCCTCTACGCGCCGGATTACGTCATCAACGCCGGCGGATTGATCAACGTCTATCAGGAAATCATCGGCTACGACTACAATTCCGTCGTTCGCCAGGTCGATGTCATTTACGACCGGATCCGTGAAATCATCCGTACTTCCAAAGAAACCAACACCCCGACCTATCTGGTCGCCGACACCATGGCTGAAAAGCGCATCGAAATGATGAGGAATATCAGTTCCATCTATCTTGGGAAATGAAACGCGCCGTGATTTGCACCGGTCCTTACGGAGTCGGTAAGAGCGAATTCGCCATTCAATACGCCCTGACCCAAGCTCCGTGCTTTTTGGCGGACCTCGATGTGTTGAACCCCTATTTCAGACCGCGTGAAATCCATGGCCTATTGAAAGAACTGGGCGTCGTCGTCATCGGCAACAACACAAACAATTCGGCCAATGCCGACCTTCCCGGATTAAGCGGCGATGTGGGGACCTACATCACCCGCGGGGACCGGGTCGTGGTCGATTTGGCGGGTAGCATCGCCGGGACGCATCCCTTGACCCTCTTTCAGGATGTCTTGGGGTTGTGCGAGGTTTGGCTGGTGGTCAACCTGATGCGTGAAGAGAGCGATTTGAAAAGCGTTGAGGGTTTTATCGAAGATTTGAGGAAACAGAACTTGCCCGTGACGGGTTTAGTCCACAATACGCATCTTCTTAGTGAAACCGATCTGGGCTTGATCCGGCATTCCAACGACGAAATCGAGCGTTTCGCCGCGAAAGTGCAAATTCCGGTAGTTTTCACGATGCTGGATGCACGTTTTATGGTAGACTTGAAGCATGAAATACATTCCCCGATCTTGGCGGTGGACCGTTGGTACCTGCGTAAGGATTGGATGAAAGGAGACTCCATTTGAGAGGAATCGTAACCTTCGATGAGAATCGTTGTAAAGGATGCGGACTGTGCGTGAATGTCTGTCCCGTCCATATTTTGGAATTGGATCAAACCAAGGTCAATGCCATCGGATATCATCCGAGTCATGCGTTCGCACCTGAGAAGTGCATCGCGTGCGCCAGTTGCGCATTGATGTGCCCCGATGTCGTCATTACGGTGGAAAGGGTGGACAAATAATGGCAAAACAACTCATGAAAGGCAACGAAGCGATCGCGAAAGCGGCGATCGTCGCCGGTTGCCGTGCTTACTTCGGATATCCGATCACCCCGCAGAATGAACTTTGCGAATACATGGCGAAATACATGCGTTCCAGCGGCGGAGTATTCGTCCAAGCCGAGAGCGAGGTCGCAGCCATCAATATGGTGTACGGCGCGGCGGCTTCGGGAGCCTTGTCGATGACTTCTTCATCGTCCCCCGGGATTGCACTCAAACAAGAAGGGATTTCCTATTGCGCAGGGGCTGAACTCCCGGCACTGATCGTCAGCGTTTCGCGCGGCGGTCCGGGATTGGGCGGTATCCTTCCGTCACAAGGCGACTACAACCAAGCCACCCGCGGTGGCGGGAACGGGGATTACCACGTTCCGGTCTTTGCGCCGGCAAGCATCCAGGAAGCGGCGAGTTTGGTCCGGAAGGGCTTGATCGTCGCGGCGAAATACCGCAATCCGGTCATGGTTTTGGCGGACGGCGTCATCGGACAGATGATGGAGCCGGTCGAACTGGATCCCAATCCGATCGACATCGAAGCGTTCCCTTGGGCAGCCGACGGGAATTCGGGCGTTCGTCCCAGAAACATCGTCAACAGTCTGCATTTGGACGTGGATGATCTGGAAAACCACAATAAACATCTTCAGGCGAAATATCGTGCCATCGAAGAGAACGAAACGATGTGGGAAGAGTACAAGCTGGACGACGCGGAATACATGTTCGTCGCCTACGGTACGCCTTCGCGCATCACCAAGTCGGCGGTCGACGAACTTCGTGCGGAAGGGGTCAAGGTCGGGTTGTTGCGTCCGATTTCCTTGTGGCCGTTCCCTTATGAAGTCATACACCGTCTCAGTAAGAAAATGAAATTCATTCTCGTCGCCGAACTGTCCAGCGGACAGATGTTGGTGGATGTGAAGTTGGCGGTCGGATACGACACGCCGGTCCATTTCTACGGACGCATGGGTGGAAACATCTTCGAACCGCTGGAACTGGTCGCTGAATTCAAGAAACATCAGGAGGTGCTCGGACAATGACAACGACGGTTTTCAAGAAAACACGCGGTTTGACCGACGTACCTTTCACGTACTGCCCGGGATGCACCCACGGCATCATCCATCGTTTGGTCGCCGAAGTCTTGGAAGAACTTGAACTGCTGGACACGGCGGTCGGGATCGCTTCGGTCGGCTGTTCGGTCATGAGTTATGAATTCTTCAATTGCGACATGATCCAAGCCGCGCACGGACGTGCGCCGGCCGTCGCGACCGGGGTCAAACGCACCCATCCGGATAAAACCGTCTTCACTTATCAAGGCGACGGGGACATGGCTTCCATCGGCGCCGCCGAAATCGTCCATGCCGCCCATCGCAGTGAAAACATCACCGTCATCTTCGTCAACAACGCGATCTATGGCATGACCGGAGGGCAGATGGCTCCGACCACGCTCCC